>Ga0114958_10000064_pt1 | contig 85463 bp, 93 predicted proteins | sample C_130208_EF_Meta_FD_89577 | JGI IMG/M metagenome (GOLD analysis project Ga0114958, IMG submission 89577) | Freshwater microbial communities from Lake Croche, Canada to study carbon cycling - C_130208_EF_MetaG | ecosystem: Environmental > Aquatic > Freshwater > Lake | place: Lake Croche, Canada...
AATCATTTCTATTTTATTTGCGTTATGCTCTCGTTATGGTAACAAACCAACAGACTGACAAACACCCCGGCATTTATGCTAACAAACTTTTATCGTAACAATATTAAATTCTTGCGATCAAAACATCTTACCATAATGATAACAACTTTTAACATGATTGTTGTTGTAATTAAAATTTATTTATCGTAACAAAATAAAAATATAATATTACTTTAATCAAACCAAATATGGTAACATAATAATTTGTGATTCTATATTTATTTATCGTAACAACTTTTTAATAAAAATAAATACTTTTGTTATTATTTATCGTAACAAATTTTTTAAGAAGTTTATTTGTTAATACAAAAATTTATCGTGTTAAAATTATATTGCGGCATATTTTATTGTTATTTGTTATCGTAATAAAATAATACAAGAAAACATATAATATTCCAAAATAAAATATAAAAACGTAATATATTTTGTTATCATTTTACCTGTTAATTTTTATTATTAATAAAAATTATTGTTATTGAACAAATGATTATATGTTTTTGAATGTATTACTTATTTTGACATGTTATTAGCATTTAAACATTTAAACATTATACTATAAATGTCGTCAATAAATGAAATCGTGATCAATAACAAACGAATAAAGGATTTTTACAATAATAATAAACATATTAGCATCGAAGCAGTCAATCTTATCATGCTGAATCTAATTGAGACCATTAATGCCGATATGACTCAAACGATGAGTAATACCATAAATCATGAAATTCTATCATATGTTAAGGAAATCAAAGGTGATGTATCATGTATCACTAATTCACTTATTCTTAAATTTCGCGATATTAACAAGGAATTTTCAGATAATATAAAATTAATATTGATGAATACTTCAACTGATAATGTCGAAAAAATTACTAACGCAATTACAGCAAATACGGATGTTTTTGTATCTAAAATAAATAATCAAATCCCAAAGAATAACGACGAGTTAAATAGTCAAATAAAAGAAAATCTTAATGTATTACGATGTTCGATTATTGAAGACTTCAAATCAAATCTTGGATCAATCAATAAGAATGACGACTCGTTGAGAGAATACATTAGTGGATTTGAAACTAAAATCCAATTACTTCAAAGTCCGTTGTATTCTATCATTAATTCCCATCAAGAGAATATAAATAATCAATTCAGTACTATGAGAGAGTCTAATGTTGTTTTTCAGTCAAATCAGGATAAGGTTATGAAAGACCTTGATGAGTTTTTAAATAAATATAGGACCAATTCAAATCATAAAGGCAAATATTCGGAACATATGCTTGAAGGCATATTGAATAAAATATATCCGACTGCTGAAGTTGTTAATTCTTCATCAAGTCAAAAGCAATGTGGTGATTTCATGTTGAAGAGAGAAGGAAAGGGTATGATTCTCATTGAAAATAAAAATTATGATCTTGCTGTTCAAAAAGAAGGGGTTGAAAAGTTTCTGAGAGATGTAAAAATACAGAAATGTAATGGATTGTTTCTCTCGCAACATTCTGGAATCCAATATAAACCCAATTTTTTTATTGAAATTGAAGGATCTTGTGTTTTGATTTACTTGCATAATGTTGAATATTCGGAGGACAAAATTAAAACTGCAATTGATATCATAGATAATTTATCAAATAAGCTTACTGAGCTTAATATTATGAATGAGGATGAGGGACACGTTATTCAAAATGATATTTTGGATAAAATAAATATAGAATTTCAAAATTTTATTTCTCAAAAGGAATCGATTGTTTTTAATTTGAAAGAAAACAACAAAAAAATTATTCAACAGATTGAAGATTTGAATTTGCAAGAACTTACAATTTATTTGAATAATAAGTTTCCTTCGTTGCAAAATTCAAAATGGGTTTGCGATGGATGCAACGAGTCGTTCGTAAAAAAGATTAACCTCACTAACCATAAGAAAAAATGTGGTAAACCAGTAACATTAATTAATGAATTGGAGTTAAAGAGTGTGTAATCGAGAGAAATATTACTTGTAAATTCCCATACCATCTATCAATGGCGTTGTTAATCCCATATTAGTCAAATAAGGAAGAATTCTATCATCTCCACCATAACCAAATCTATTGAGATAACTTTCATAAGTACCAGAATATTCAATTCTAATCACATTGAAACTATTATCTATTAAATTGTCAAATGTTCTAACTCCACTAACACTTTGATTATAATTGTTGAGTTTACTATTTTCAATTGCTATTCGTAATTCAGAAAGTTTTGATTCATCGTGTATGTTAATAAATCTTCGAAGAGCTTGTAAACTATGAATAGATGCAATTACAATCATTTCAAATTCTGGTGTTGTATCTTGAGAACGTAAATTTTGTAAATTATTTATCAAATTAAAATAATTATCATTCGTTAATGTTTGTATAATTGTATCAAAAAATAAACCATCTGGATAGTTTGCAAGACTTAACAATAAATTATCTAACGGCCTCAATAAACCAGACAGATAAATAACGTTTTTATTTAATATTGATAAATTATAAAATGCTGCTGGACTCTCAACTGAGATAATAGAAGTATTATCGTAAGTATTAGCTTGAGATATAGCTGATTTGGCTCTTAACGTCCTGTCCATTATACTAAATTAATATTTTAATTTACTATAATTACGCCTATTGTATGCTTTCAATTTATCATATTTACAAAAATTCTATATTTTCTAGGTTTTATTAAAATTTCTTGAAAATCTCTCCATCCTGGTAGATTATAACTTGCGTCTGTAGTTTGAGTATATTCTGGCGGGTTTATTGTAAATGTAAATGTAATTTTATCTCCTGCCACAAATTTAAATGGTACACGTTTACCATTCAGTATATCATCTGCTGTTATTTCATAACCACGACCAAGTGAACTTGATTGAATCAAGAGATTTCTAGTAATATTTGATGCCTGATTATATGAATTATCAACATACCACTGACCGGACAAATCTTGATTCCTCCCTATAGGAGTAGTTGTTGGGTTTGTTGATGCGTCTAATTCTAACAATTTATCTTTTAATCTATTCATTATAACTCCGCTTACGTCACTACTACATAAAACACTGATATAACTTTGAATTTCATAATAATTTGCTATTAACTCTATATTATTTGGGCTATTAGTTAGACAATATGATAAAAATCTAATATATTCATCAACTAATCTATCACTTGATAAGACTCTGTCTATGCGTTCTTGTGTTGAGTGAATTTCAGTTGTCCAGTTTGCCTGTGAACCAAAAGGTTCTCCTGCGCGATTATTATTATACATATATAATTCTATAGAGTTTCTTATAAGTTTTATAGGATAAAAATATTCGACTGGTATTATGCCAACAGGTTTTGATAATCCATTTAACAGGTATCTAATAACTAGACAATTTCTATAGTATTGTTTTCCTCCAATTACAATTATATCTTCATATTTCATATATATTTCATCATTTTTAAGCACGGATAATTCCCAACTATAATTATTATTATTTGGGTCATTAATAAGATCCTTGTACATAGTAGAGATATTCAAAGTGGAAGTCTTTATTATTCTCCTCATAATACTACTATTTATTGGATATGCACTATGAACTATCCTGTTATCTATTGTTATGTCATTATCATTATTATTTGTATTATTACCAGTATCATTGTCTATTCCGACTTCTATATTTCTCATACTCTTTGGTGGACATCTCGCATAAGCGGGATTGAACCATATAAAATTATTATACCATGTTGTTGGATCATTTATATTGGTGTATACGTTATTACTAATGTCATATGGTTGTTTAAAATCAACATAATAATAAATATCATTTGGACCACCATTAAATATCACATTAGATATGTCAGTTGTAACACTTGGATTTTTTACAGCATAACTAAATACATTATTGAAATAATGTAAAGAAACATCAATATACGCAACACAATCTATATCTGTGTTTAGTTGTACTTGTAAATTATCTACATTAGATTGTATGTTAAATGTAGAACCATTTATATATAAATTATTAAAGTCGTCAAATTCAAAAAATATGTTATTTGACATTATATGTATAATAATGACAAATATAATTACGTTTATTCACTCACTTATATTGTTTGATATCTAATAAAAAAGAATAATCATTCTGAGCTAAAGATAAAGGTTTACCAAAACGATCTAACAAGCGGATATTTAACTTTTCCAGTTTAATAGGACCAAAATATTCTCTCTTTTTAAATGTCTTGTCTGAACCATTTTCACAAATAATCGTATAAAAATTACTCCTTAGCTGTATTCTAGCCATTGTATTCTTTCCTAAATATGACGAGTTATTGTCCATTGCGACGATAATATCAGACGCAAAGTTATTGTGATAGTCGTCTATTTCAAGATATATATAATTATCATGTAAACAACCATAGGAAGACTCGCTAATCAAGTAAGCAAGATTCGTTACATAATTACTATTATCGTTTGTATTTTTATACAAAACAGATTTATTATCTGGAGAGAAATAAACGTTATTTTTATCTACAAAGTAATATTCTTTTCTAAATCCAAGATTCCAACCTAAATTTCGATAGATTGGTCTTGTAGGCTCATAAGTATTTCTAAAATCTATTTCAAACGAAAATTCTGGAGAATAATATGGATTGGGTGGATAATCCAAGCTTATACGTTCATCTAAAGGTGCGGGCGGGGAAATTGAATTATGTGTAGGATCTAAACTAGTGTTAGCTCTAAAGGTAGTGCGAGCACTTATCTGTGATACTTCACATATAATATAACTGAGTGCATTTGTTTCATTGCCACTATCATCAACTACTGTATTCCAAAAAATATTATTTATTGTTTTTACAAAATTGTCGGATAAATAATTTCCATCTGGTATTTTTAGTGTAAATTTATGTGACATAAAAACTTGCGGAGTATCTGGTTCGAATACAAAAAATGCACCACCCGAAACGAACTTCCCTTTCAAGGCATTGTTAATTGTAACAACAAATGAGTTATTTTTTCGTTCTTCAGTAATGAACTGCCACATGTATGCTATTTCACAGGCTGCAACTTGTATAGATACAACATCTGTAATTGGCTCGGGTAAATGATATACAAAATCACTTGCGTTAGTGTTAAAATAGTTTGGTCTAAACAATGTGTCGATACACAATGTCTTATTAACTATTCGTTTTTCAATCGGGTTAAATGTTCCCGTAAAATAACCTGTATCCTCTTTTTTTTTTTCCACAACCTTGTTAGTGTTTGCCTTTTCAGGTTTACATTTTTCCTTTATCAATATCTCCTTTGCTATTTTGATAAATTCCAACATTTTTTTCTTAGTTTCCTTTGCGGAAATTGTTGCCGTCTTATTTATCAAAACCTGTTCCTTCTTCTCTATATCTTCTTGCCTATATTTGTCAAAGGCGTTTAGAGAGAACAAACCCTCCAAATCTTCGATCGTATAATTTCGTATATCTAAATTTAATTCGTCCATTAATATTATATATATATGATTTATTTTTATAACGTTTACGTTCTATACTGATTTTTTTGCAATCTATTAAAAAAAATTGAATGCTTTTTTCTGTATTCATATATATCAATACTACTTTAACAACTGCAACATGTCTTCCAGAATACAATCCTACGGCCGTATTATGTCTGATACCTCTGAACACTCTGTTATCCAACCCTTGGACACCATTTCGTTTAACTTTGATGAGGTCATCAGAATCGTTACCGGCAGGTATATGTATGACATTCAATTCTCCCGGTATATGGGGAGGTATGTAGTTATCTGGTCCAACAACCCCATGATGTCCGTCAATCAGTAAGAACACTTGTTTATAATGTATATATTTGTATTTTTGTATATTTTTTGTATGTTTATATACAAAAAATAACATCTACTCAACACTAACAACCTTTGCTAGATTTTTTGGCATATCTGGGTTTATTCCTTTACTAACCGAAAGCTTATATGCTAACATCTGTAAAGGTATCACACTCAATAAACTATTATATGTTTTATTTGTCGGTATTTTGATAACATTTTCCATATTTTTCATATCTTTATCCGTTATCCAAATCACATTTGCATTTCTCGATTTAATTTCATTGTAGGCATTTTCGTTCTTTACAAAATATTCGTCGTCTGGTGCAATTAAAATAACTGGAAATCTGTCACATAATAATGCGAAAGGACCATGTTTTAAGCTAGATGTCGAATATCCTTCGCAATGAATGTATGAAATCTCCTTTATTTTGAGTGCTCCTTCATGTGCTATCGATTCACTCTGACCTTTGCCAAGCACGAAACAGCTTGTTTGTTTATTAAACAATGGTAGTATTCTCTCTAGTTCGTCTTCAAGAGTTGATAGAAGTAAAGAAATATTAGCACTGACTTGCTCAAGATCTCTCAAATATTGTAACCTCTTATAGAAACAAAGATTACGATGTTGAGAGAACCAAATCGCCATCAACGACAAAACAATACACTGAGACGTGAATGATTTTGTAGATGCGACAGCTATCTCCCTACCTGCATTCAAGTAACAACCACAATCTACTTCTCTCGATATAAGCGAATCAACCACATTCACAACTCCAATAGTAAACAATGAATTTTGTTTTGCTATCGTAATGCAGCGATGAAGATCTTTTGTTTCGCCAGACTGAGAGAGAAGAACTAGACCTGTCCTGCCTATTTTTGGAACATCACTTATAGAAAAGTCCGCACCATCTATCACCTGTATACAATTAAAATCACACAGATCTTTAAAATAGTGCAAACCGAACATACAGGCATTATACGATGTTCCACAACCGAGAAGTATCAAATTATCAAGATTAATCAATTCATCCATGTGCAAATCAAAGCCACCAATCTTTACAGAAGAAGCAGATAATATTCTTCCTTTATACCCAGTGGCACGTTTCACACTCTCTGTTTGTTCATATATTTCTTTCAGAGTCCAATGAGGATATGGGTCAGGCATTTCTGAAAAATCCACATGTGTCTTTTTATTCAATTTATAAATATGTCTTGTTTCAATGGTGATTATTGATTTATTTTTTTTTATTACGCATATATCCATATTTTTTAGAACTATATAATCAGTTATTAAATTAGTAAATGCCGATTGTTCTGAAACAACCATTGCATAATTATCACTCTGTCCTACAAGCAACGGACTGCCATTTCTCGTGCAGTAAATCTCATCTGGTTTGTCTACACATATGATCGCAAGACCCCATGTACCATGCAACATACCAATAGTAAGATTTATACTTTCAATGACATCTCTAGTCTGCTTGTAATTATATGCCAATAAATTAACAACAACTTCTGAATCAGTTTCGGAAGAAAATGTATATTTTTGTTCAATAAGCATATCTTTTAAATCCTTGTAATTTTCAATAATACCATTGTGTACCAATGCAAATTTAGAGTCGCTACTAACATGAGGATGCGAGTTAATGTCCGTTTTACCTCCATGAGTAGCCCACCTTGTATGACCAATCCCTATCTTTGAGCGTTTATGAAATTCTTTTGTTCTCTCTAATAATATTAAAGCATTTTCACTATTTGACGCATATTTATTTATTTTCAAAATATTATCATTTAATGTACAAATTCCAGCCGAATCATAACCTCGATTCTGTAATTGTTTTAATCCATACATAAGTAATTCGTGAGTATTGAATAAATTTGTTATTGCACCACTAATACCGCACATATAACATAGGTTTCATTTATGTTTATCTTTGTGTTTATTTATATATTATATTAAAAATGGAGTATCCGATATATTGTATAACACAAGAATGTCGTATAGATCGAAGAGAAATAATTAAAGAACAATTAAATCATATAAAAAAAACCTGTATCTTTTCTGAAGCACATGATGAAACATACATAGAAGTTCAAGATGCATTTAACGATTATTCAATGAAACATATATTACAAACTAAACAAACTTTAAGAATAAAAAACATATCGGCTATTGGAATTATATTTTCAACTATAAGTCTATTTAAATATTTGAATACACTTAAAGAAGATCGTGTTTTAATTTTAGAAGATGATGTATATTTTCATATTGATTGTTTTAATAAGTGGGAAAAAATAACTACAGATATTAGCAATTGTGATTTTGATGTATTGTATTTAGGTTATAATAACATGGATTTAGAAGTAAATAAAAAAATACAAACGTCATATGATGTGTTATTTAAAATTCCAAATGACACAGAACATGATTTTTTTTATGGATGTTACGGATATTTATGTAATAAAAAATTCAGAGAGTTTGTAATAAAACTAGGTACTGAATGGTTTATTAATAATGATTATACAATTGACTATGGTTTAAATATAATAAAAAACTCTACTGCATTTAAATTTTATGTTGTATCTGGTGAACCTCTAATAGTACCCAATGTGTTCGACACTGATTCTATAAATTCCGAAAGAAAAAACAAAAATAGCTTTTATAAAGAACGTTCTATAGATATATCACAATATCACATATTAGACGAACCAGAAATAAATTTTGTTTTCATAGTTCCAGCATATAATTGTGAGGATTGGATAGTACGCAATTTAAATTCAATCACTAGTCAAACGTATACAAAATGGCGTATGATTTATATTAACGATTTTTCATGTGATAAAACACACGAAAGATTTTTAACACTTACTGAAGAATACAAGGATAAGGTAACATATATAATAAATGATGTTAGATATGGACAAGCATATAATAGATATCAGGGGTATATGTCATGCCATGATAATGAAATTTGCGTTTTATTAGATGGTGATGATTGGTTATATAATAAGTTCTGTTTAAAATATATTGCATATTTTATGCAAATTAATGATGTTGATATTACATATGGTTTACAATACAATTATGAAGAAGGAAAAATAAATAATTCAAAACATTTAACAAATGAGTTCAATAATTATACAATCGATAATAAATTATATAGATATTCTGAATGGTTATGTGGTCACTTAAGAGTTATGAAAGCAAAATATTTAAAGAATATACGTGTAAGTGATTTCTTAGATATTAGTTTTAATTTTTATAAATGCTCTACTGATATGGTTGAATCATATTGTTGTCTAGAACAATGTGAGAAACGTCACAAGAAACTCGATCAGGCTGTAGTTGTATATAACATGGACAACTCTATCAGATATGGTACATCATGGTTCAACGATGAAATACCAGAATACAGAGAACAAATACGACAAAAAATAAGAATAACACCTGTATACTCTGCTGATATAAAACAAAAAAAAGATTTGTTGATTGTCGATATTGAAAAAGAAAACTACAAACAGATTTTAAAATTTTATTATTCCAAACAATTATTTGAAACTACTGATATATTGCTATTAAAAAAAAGCTTGATGCATTTATATAAAGATTTCATTGATAAGCATGATGATACACCGGTAATAGAAACAGAAACCAAAGTAAAAAAAAGAAATATTATTATACGAATATTGGGAAATGACCTTGAACAAATACATGGTTACGACCAAACATATGAAAACCTCAAATTTACTCTTGAAAACGAATCTGAATTTATTAATACTGATAAATTGTTTGTCTTGAATAAGATTTTACCAGATAAAAAAAAGAAGCTTATTGATTTACTAGAGAATAAACAAATAAAATATATAGATATTCCATTAGTTATGAATGAACTTCCTGAATTAGAACACGAAGAACTAATTATTAGTTTGTTTGATAAGTATTACCAAACAGGTAATTTATCATATAAAGATTTTGAGTTGTTATCAGCTTTATTAAATAACATTAATCAGTTTTTAATAGACATAAATTCATGTCGTAATTATTGTCTAATACAAGGAAAACTAAACAATCTATATGAGTGGATATTTGTATTAGACTCTAATGCATTTTTTACAGATTCAATGTATTATGATATTGTAAATAATGTCAAAGATGGAACCCAATATATAAGTATACCACAAATAAGATTGAAAGAATCTGGATTGTCAAACAATGACATTTTTAAAATGACTGATATTAACAAATATGACAAGTATGAACATCAGTTATGTTTTCATTACAAGTCAACTGATTATTTTAATGAAAAACTACAATATGGTAATGCTGACAAAGCAGAATTTCTCAAGGCTATGAATGTTTTGGGATCGTGGATTAAAACGAACCCAATGTTTGATATAGAACAGCGTAAATTTTGTAACAATAACTGGCAGACATTGTCAAGTGTTATTCGTCTTAATCCTAGATCTGAAACCAATGATATTATTATAAACAAGTATCAACGCATGATAGATTTATATAACCTATACAAAAAAATAGAAAATAGTCAACCCTCAAAAAATAAAACACATTCGTATATTATTCATATGTCATCTGTAAAAGAGAGAGAACATATAGTAAATAAAATTGTAGAGATGTTCGGTTCAATCATATATGAAGCAATTGTAATAAAAGGGGATGGTGCTGCTGGGTGTAGGGAAAGCCATACTGATATATATAAAAAAATACCAATAGGCGATGATTTGTTATTATTTGAAGATGATTGCGAAATAATAGATGATTCATTTAAAAATATTATTAACAAAAATAAGAAAAAATACGATATAATTTATATTGGAGTAACTCATAAATCAACAAATAGTGGTGGACCAAAAAATGGTTCTTGGGGTACACATGCTATGTGGATTAGTTCAAAAGCTATTCAATTGTTCTTGAATTATAAAGATAACCAAAATCCTGTCGATCATATTTGGAATGAAATAGAGCGAATTCATAATCTTAATGTCTGGAGACCATATATAAAAGATAAATACGTGAAACAAAAAAATGGAATACTTTCATGTATAACAAATAATGTATCAAAATATTGAAACTCTTGAAATTATACCAAAAACGAGAGATATCAAATAATTCACGATTTTCAAAAGTGTTTTTGTTTTTTTCGAAAAATGGACATTTTTTGTCCATTTTTTTTTTTTCGAGAAAGGTCTTGGAGATTTTTAACATTTGTTACTGAGAAAAAAATTAGGGTAAGGCATTTTTTAGAGAATTTTAAACTTTGTGAGCATAAAATTATCCACCCAACTTTTTGGCCGGTGATTTGCTACTTTCCCGTTTCCAAAACGAGGAAACCAAAAGTATGAAAAAGTAGCACCAAATTTTTATATCATACGTTTGTACCATTTGTGATATCATAGTCTTACAATAACCAATTATAATTAAGACCATTTCAAAAATTGGAAACAACCTGGAAACAAAAAAGTAGTCTGTAATAAATTATAATATTTTGTTACGATTTATGATAACATCATATTATTATATGAAAATAATATTGTTATCATAAATTTATAGGAAACAAAAAAGTAGCGACACCATAATTAATATATATAATGTAAATATATTACCATATTAAATGTCATTTCTGTGATAATTCGTACAATATAAATAATAATATTTTCGTTTATAAACGAAAACCACGTAATATTACTTAAATACTTTTACGTTTCCATATAATGGAAACATTGGAAACAGAAAATGTAGCATGTTTTTCATGTAAATTATGCAATTATGTATCGTCTTCTAATTATAATCTTACCAAACATAACAAGACCAAAAAACACATGCTTCGTGTGGCTGGAAACGATTTGGAAACCGGAAAGTATGATTGTGTCGATTGTGGTAAAAAATACAAGAATCGCGATGGTTTATGGAAGCATAGTAAGTTATGCGGTAAACAAGAAAAGACAGAAAAGACAGAAAAGACAGAAAAGACAGAAAAGACAGAAAAAAAACAAACCAGTAAATCATCCGATGATATAATTTCATTTTTGATTCAACAAAATACCGAATTTAAAGAACTTCTTATAGAACAAAACAAGACGCTTATAGAAGTGTGTCGCGATAAAACAACAATTAGCCATACACATAATAATACAATGATATCAAATAACAAAAATTCATTCAATCTTCAATTTTTTCTTAATGAAAAATGTAAAAATGCAGCAAATCTTTCAGATTTTGTAAATTCTATTGAATTAAATTTGGGTGATTTGGAAAATGTTGGAAAACTGGGTTATGTCGAAGGAATATCCAATATTATTATAGGAAAATTGAAATTGATGGATGTATATTCAAGACCAATCCATTGTGCAGATTTAAAACGAGAGATAATATATATCAAAGAGAATGACGTCTGGACCAAGGAGCATGCAGATAACAAGCGATTAAAGAAAAGCATAAAGGATATCGCTTTTCGTAATTGTAGAAATTTTCATTTATTCAAAGAGAAACACCCAGAATGCGTAAAAAGTGATTCCATCCATTCTGATCAGTATTTGAAAATAGTAGCCGAATCAATAGGTGGAAAAGGTGTTCATAACATTGATAATAATGACAACAAGATAATAAAAAAAATTGCAAAAGAGATGTTTATTGACAAAACAAATTACCAGTCATTGACATTTTAAGATAAGACATGCGACATTACATTATTTAGTTTCTAGCTTTTTTGTAAGATTAGATTTAACATTAGTTTTATTAGCATCGACTATGCGATTACGAAAAGGAATCACTACCAGACCATATTGCTCCATCATCGCTCTCTCGGTTGGGTTTGATTCGTTGTATTTGTCCATGCTAGTATACTCTTTTTTATACTTTGAAGTGGGCGAATGAGTTGTATGAAATTTTACCATACTCTGTGACTTGGGTGACAATGAATGAAATTCTTCAGACAATGTCCTTATTTTTTTATCCATTATTATATACTATAACGAATATAATAATATTTATCATTTTTTTATACACAATCTGCATCAACCATTTCCTTAACGAGGTCCTTGAAATCACACCTTGGTGTCCAACCTAGGCATGTTCTTGCCTTTGTACTATCACCGAGTAATTCATCTACCTCTGCTAGACGGAAATATTTGTCAGATATGAATATCATCTCTTTGCCAGTAGATTCGTCATATCCAATTTCATTGAGACCAGTATTCTTCCATTTTATATTGTAACCCTTCAATCCAAATGCGATTTCAATAAACTCGCGAACACTATGATACTCGTTTGTTGATAGTACATAATCATCAGGTGTTTCTTGCTGTAACATTAAATACATACCTTCTACGTAGTCTCTCGCATGTCCCCAGTCTCTTAGCGAGTTTATATTGCCTAATACAAGCTTATCTTGTATACCCTTTACAATATTCCCTAGAGCAATAGTAATTTTTCTAGTGACGAAGTTATGACCGCGTCTTGGGCTTTCATGATTGAATAGGATTCCAGAACACGCATATAAACCATATGATTCTCTATAATTCTTTGTAATCCAATGACTATACAATTTTGCAACACCATATGGCGATCTAGGATAAAAAGGCGTTGTTTCTGTCTGTGGAACCTCGACAACCTTGCCATACATTTCGGAAGTAGAAGCCTGGTAGAAACGTATCTTACTTGTCTCGATACCACAATTACGAATAGCTTCGAGTAATCTCAATGTTCCAACCGCATCAACATCGCACGTATATACAGGTATCTCAAATGAAACTTTCACATGACTCATTGCACCTAAGTTATATACCTCTAATCTCTCGATATTTGGATACGTACTTTTGATTTCTAGAAGTATAGAAGAGAGATTCGTGCTATCAGTTAGATCTCCATACTTCAAAGTCAACTGATCAAATATATGTTCAATACGTTGTGTATTGATATTAGAGGAACGACGAATAATACCCCATACATGGTAACCTTTGCTCAATAGCAGTTCAGCAAGATAAGAACCATCCTGTCCAGTTATTCCTGTTAAAAATGCAACCTTCGTCATATGTAATCAATAATATAATTTTTAAATTGTAATTAAACATTATATAGATTATAATAAATGTCGTTTGTATACTTATTATTATCAAGTGATAATGCGACATATGTAGGAGCAACTATTGATCTAGATCGCCGTCTTCGTCAACACAACAAAGAAATCAAGGGAGGAGCATTTGCGACAAGTGCAAAAGTAACTAAGGGGGAAACATGGATACGTGCATGTCACGTTGAAGGATTCCCTGACTGGCAAGCAGCACTCCAATTCGAATGGAGATGGAAACATTTATCAAGACAACTAAGCAAGAAACTCAAACCTCTCGAGAGAAGGATGAAAGCACTCGAGCAATTGCTAGCACTAGAAAGACCAACAACCAAAGCCAAACCATATAGTGAATGGGAAAGTAAACCAAATGTAATTATAGAATTTGAAGAAGCAAACATGTACTTTACTTATCCAAATGCTGAATAATAGCACGAATGGCTACAATCTCATCATTTTGTCTTCGTAATATATCCTTAGCAATTTTGCTTACTTTGTAATCATCGGTTTTTTCAATTATGCGACGACTTGTTAACACAGCCATTGAGTGATGTTCTATCATCTCTTCTAAATATTGCTTATCGTCGATTGATACCTGCTTTCTATAAATGTAAATAAAAAATGACAACAACACAGCAAGCGACAAATACATTTTTTTACTAAAAACACCATATTGATGATCGTGCATTATAACTTCTACTCCGGCCATAAATAACCCCATTATAACTGACAAATACAGCTTCGACTTATTAAATGTAAAATCGGCAAAACGATCAATCATAATTGTGCTCATAAAAAAATAGTGAATTATAACACTACTTACAAACATAAAGAGTATTATTTGTGCTGAACGCATATATATAAAACCAATATAATAATTCATATGATATCCACTTTTTGACGAACGCATCTCGTTTGCTCATATGCATTATCTTCTCTCTTATAAACAAAATCACAATTGTGTAAATCAAAACAACGATGTTGATCGCAAAAATACTTGCTGCATTTACAGACACGATGAAGATCAATTAATGTCAGCTTTTTAGTGCAACCACTCAAATCGCAAACATATTTGATTTTTGGTTTATTGTTTTTGACGACATCAGTATTTATGTTCGAACAAACAATAGTCATATTAGGATTCAATATTACAATAAATAATAATATATAATTTAAATCATTTTTATATATTATTACATTATTATCAGTGTCAAATCAGATTCACTTGCGATTCTTACGTGTTTTAGATTGAACAACTGATTTGGTAATCTTACATATATCAGACTTTTTCGATATCAAAACATTCAGAAAGTCTCTAAAAAAGAAACGAAATTGACTACGCATCTTTAATACATCATCAATGCACACCCAACGTATCTCGGATTTTTCAAATATCTTGCTATTTTTTATAATAGTTTCATCTAAATGTGATTGTATAAACTTCTGATTATTATTATAATATTCCTCTAACATGGGTTCATATTTAATAGGCAAAATAAACATGCGATATTTTTCATTAAGATCAATATGATATTGATCAGTTTTCATCAATATTGTTCGTATATCCTTTTCAGATCCTAAAAATCCAGTTGTTTCCTCACAAGCTTCTCGTATGGCAGTTTCTAAAAATGTCTCATCGAAATTTTGACCACCTCCAAAATCAGAAAAACCAGGTGCAGATTTTTCAAACTTATTTTCTTTACCGAACAAACAATACAACTTATTTTTATGTAACGCAACTGGTAAAACACCGGCACCCATATTATATATACTAGAATATATAATATATATGATGTAAAATATTACTAACATTAAACCGATTGAAGACTTATAGGTCAGCACCTTGAAAGATTAAAATGGGAGGCGTCCCATTTTAAATCTTCAAGGATGTAAATTTATTTTTTCAAAAGTTTCAATAGTTTAAAAGATAACATTTTATGTAATTCCATACCTTGGCCCATCCAATTGCCTCCAGCACGATAATGTAAGAATTTATCATCATATATCTCACAAAAAAATTTATTATTTGTATTCCTTGGATCATTTTTCAAAAAATCTAACAAACCATCAATCTGTATATTTTTAGGATACTCAGTTTCGTCCCATGTTCCAGACCATAAATGTTTTATATAATAAATCGAGTCTCTATTAAATATACCTGGAACTACGCTATTTCTTATAGCCTCACAAGTTGGAAAAACATTTGTTTGTTCGTTCAACCAATATCGCATTTTACCCCCAACGTCAGTACCCTTACAATAATACCAGTCAAATAAATCAATGTTTTTTATCCTTGTAAAATCAAAATAGTATAACCCATTCCAACAATAATTTATTATTTCGCCAACGTTTAATGGGTCATCTCGTGTTTGTAAAATAATTGCACAATCATAGTCATTGAATGTATTTATATCAAAATAATCAATAAGGAACATATCCGAATCCAATAAGAAATACTTTTCTTTGTTATTTTTCTGATATTCCAATATATAATTCATCGAATCAGCACATCTATCAATAGGATTACTAATCAAACGATGCTTTTCGTTAGGAATATCTATACACTCTATGTTTAAATTACTACAAATTGTCCTTATTTGTTGTCTGATATTTGTATCGCCTCCGTTTGACCGATCAGGAAAATCTTTTGCATCATTAAAAACAATAAACTTGTATTCACCTTTAACAAACCGCGATAGAGTACTATGTTGTATAATAATAAAAACAGGATTATTCACAACAGCAGTTACAAATGTATACATAATACATTATACAATTTATTATGTTTAAATATTAATAACAATAATAGTATCTAAAATATTACTAACATTATATAATATTTATAATCAGAAAGAACTATTCATCGCTGTATAATATACAAAAAAACCAAATAAAATACCAACAACAGCCCCGACCAAAACTTGTAATATTGTATGTCTATTATATACTACTCGTTGACACATTATAATAAATGACAATAACAGCAAACCAAAAGCGATCCAAATATTTCTAGTCACTAGATAAAGGAATGTTGTAATAAAAAAAGCCATCTGAGCATGACCAGAGGGCATACCATATATATCATACCCAAATATATAACGCATTGAATTCGTGGTTAAAGCAATATTAAATGATTTGGTATCAAACTCAGGTCTTGGTTGTTTTATAATCCCTTTCAAAGTCATATTTCCAATAAAACTCAAAAAAATACCAATTATAAAATAAAATAACATCCTCGGTTTACTAAACAATAAACCAAACGACGTAAATATCATTATATATGGGCCATTATCACCAATCGTTTCAAATATATTTGCATACATATAAATAGCAAACAAAAATAAAAATAACTAATATTGATACAAACATTCACACATTAATGTAACACACCAATCTGCTCCATTCATATTTAATACATTACCTTTATCGTCTAACAATCGAACACACAACCGATCTATAGTAACAGGCCCAAAGTAACTCCGTAAGTTTTCCTGCAATGGACTTGTGAGGTCTACTAATAAATCACCTGTATTAACCCCAGAAGTTTTAACAGGTATAAGTGCAAGAATATCAGAATTGGTAGGTGCCTTCATAAGATAGTTTGTATTTCTCGACTTGTTTTTATTAATTTCATTTATAGTATAAACTTGTGATTGCGTTAAGGCTCTTGGCGGTTTATTACCAGAAACGTCAGTAAAATTTGAATTATAATAAACATTTGCATATTTAACCTGAGATGGATTAAACTTACCAGCAACTAACAAACCATTTGTTTCTGATAATGAAAAGTTATTAGTATTTTGTGTGACATTATATTTTGGAATGTCGGATGAAAAGTAATTTGGCATTTTTATATCAGATGGTATTTGTGTTATAGAAACTAAACTATTATTTACATGATTCTGATTATAGTCGTCTACTGCTAAAATTAAGTATTTTGGTCCATTTAAATCTACAATTGCTGTTGACTGAACAATCAATGTAGATAAATCAGATAATTCGGCTACACGAAAACCTAAACTCCAACCAAGTGTATTGTTCAAATAAGATCTTTGATTTGTATTATATTGATTATCAAAATCAAAAAAAATAATCTTAGATAAAGTATCACTATTTGCATTGTATGGTGATTTAAAGACACATCCTGATAAATTAAATGTAATCTTACCATTTGTCGATTGATAAGTCACATTGCTTACGTCTACTATGCCATTTTTAGCTGGAGTTATATATACTGATATATTCTTATTTAACTCATATATCAATTCAGACGGCGTATAATTACCAGGTGAAATTTTAACGGGATATAATAACTCATTTGTACTGAACAACCACATAATATTGTTAGTTTCATTTATAGCATACCAACAATATGGTATCTGATAAGAATACAAACACACACTAAGAACATCGCGTAATGTATCCGAAAGGTCTAATGAATATACAGAAGACGATGACTCAATGCCTCCTGTATATTGTCGAAATCGACTATCTAAATTAACAAATCTTTTTATTGTATTTTTCAAGTTAGGATTCAATACATCCTGTTTAACAGAAAGTGGATAACTATCGCGGACACCAATTTCCTTTTGCGTAATAGGTTTTTGAGATATATCAAACACTGATATGGGCTGTCTTATTTTTAGTTTAGAGGCATTATCTGATTCTTCAATAATAGCATCTAATAATTGTTTTTTTACATCAACAAAAAAATCAGAAATAGATGGTTTTGTAATCTTAAATTTATCAATAAATAGGTCAGTTTTTGACACTATCTCTTGTTCATTTAATGTTACAATATCAGATATTTTCATTAGTTCTTCGATTGTATAATTAGACACATCTGAATCAAAATTAGAAGTTGCCATTGTGATAATAGGATATAATTTTTTATGTAATAAAATTTATTATATAAAAACATACTTTTTATTTATAAAAGAGAATGGAGTCGAACAACTTCGAGAATTGTGACAGGTATATGAAACTAAAAATTTTTATCGAGGATGATACTCTAAAGCAGGAATATGTGAAAGCGGTATCTGTTCATAATTCAAAGATGAGAAATCCATTATACGATGCAGGTTTTGATATTTTTTCACCAATTAATTATGAAATTGATGAAAATACAAAACTACACAAGCTTGATTTTAAAGTCATATGTGCAGCTGAAATGGTTCTAGATAACAACAAATGTTTTAATACTGGATTTTACATGTACCCTCGTTCTAGTTTATCCAAATCAAAACTGCGTCTTGCAAATTCAGTTGGTATTATTGATTCTGGATACAGAGGAAATCTTATCGGGGTGTTTGATGTTCTAGGGAAATTTAATATATCATCATATGATCGTCTATTACAAATATGCTCTCCTCATTTATGCCCTATATATGTAGAAATTGTAGAAACCAAGGAAGACCTGGGTGCCAATACCGAGAGAGGTGCTGGTGGTTTTGGATCAACTGGACGTTGAATGTAAATCTATAATGTGCTTTTTAACATATTCAAATGCAGAATCTAAATCATTAAATTTAACACTATAAAGAAAATTACATTTTTTTAGTGGAATCGATACGCATATAATATTAGAATTTAATTTTATATCAAACGTATCAAGTTCATTACCAGACTTTACATAAACAACACGATCAATATAACTCTCATTTAATTTCCAATCAAATTCAAGCATGAGATCATTAAAAATAGTAAATTCGCTGTTTAATAAACTACAAACATTTAATTTATCAGCCATAAATTAAATTTAATAAAATACTCTATATCATTATTAAAATGAAATATATTAAAGAGATAAAATATTTCATATATATAAATGGATTCGCAAAAGGCAACTGAACTTATACAAACTTTAGATCCCAAGGATCAAGTAGATGCTCTCAATGGCATGGTTTTAATTGTAAATATTGCATACAAGAGGGGGGCATATTCATTGCTAGAGGCAGCTAAGATCTGGGAGTGTCTACAGCAATTTGCACCCAAGCAAGAAGCCAAGGAAGAGCCGACAAAAGAATAATTAATAAACAAACAATTTATAAATAAATAATTTAGAATTAAATATATTTAAAGATAAAATATTATCTTTGAATATAAATGGACTCGACACAAAAGCTAACCCCTGATGAACACCACCAACTCTTATGCCAAACACCTGTGAACGACAAAAACACTGCTCTTTTTTTCTTATATTGTTTTTTGAAGCGTGCGGCTCAAGCTAATGCGTTATCTTCAGATGAGATTTTAAAGCTCAACTTGTGTATCGATAAATTCCCGGGACTTGAGAAAGTTGGTGTTTAAACCATTGAAGATTTAATTATACGAACCCTATAAAAATATCAGGTTATTAACATATACAATATTATATGTTAATAATTTTAACAAAATGGCATTAACAGGCTATTTTTTCTTACGCGTTTTATTTTTCTTGCAAACCTTTTTGTTTTTATAGATCTTACTAGAATACCCACGAGGGCATCTCTTTTTATCAGAAGGAAAATCAATATACTCATCGGAAAAATCAGATACACGATCATCTTCTTTTGAACTCGAGTCTATAGATTCGCTTTCATTATCTAAAGCCATGGGTGGTTCGTTATTTGGCGACAACGACCATAAAATAGTCTGCATATATTTTTGTATAAAATCGCGAGTTAGAACACTCCTTGCAAACTCGAGACCATTCTGTGCGATTCTGCGGCATTCATCGTCATTATTTTTACACCAGTTGATCACATGCAACAAATCAGACAAGTCTTCTTTTATAGGAATATAATGAACTTTGTGTTTAATCATATGATCTACCCAAGATGTATAAGGGCTCATAACACGCAAAATAAGAGACCCAGTTGTCATTGTCGATAAAAGACGATATGCATTCACATTTCCATCAACATGAATAATATATTTATAGTTACTTTGATCTTTCATACTAAGAAAACTGCTTTTAAAGTTTATTCCAGTATTCATTATTCCCAAACCATGAACGGGGTCATATTTAATTGATTTAGTATCAATTGACGTTGCTCCCTCTGGTTTAGATAATCGCACATCTATCAATGAAGATGACATCATTGCTAATTTAATACGCATGTTGGTATCTTCGGTATAACCACATCCAGTAGGCCCGCCCCTAAAAACAGCCTTGACAATTTTTTTATCATCCCAGTTAGTTTTCATATCATCTTCAACAAGATGTTTGTTTGATTTCTGCATGTTCGAACGGACAATATCCTTGTAATTAGATCCTGTAACAACACTTTTTTTTTGTTTAATAGGCTTCAAAGTATCATCTTTTAAAACTCTCATAACATCATCATAATTTGGTATAGGAACATCCAAATATGTGCGTTGACCAGACATACTGAGAATAGGCAAATGCTTCTTGTATTCATAATCACCAACACTAACCTTACCAGTAACCATCACAAACGGAGATTTTCCCATGTTCCTCAAAATAACAGCATCTGTTAAATTCAAAATGAATACTCCATTTGGTAAATTCAATCCGCGTAGTAGATCCAAATATTCATTGCTTTCAACTTGATCATCGTTCGAAAATGGTTTAACTACACACTGCATAACACGTAACCTATCAATATTTTTTGTCAACGATTCTTTAATAAACGAACGTTTATCGGGTGTCAAACGCCGATTTTTTTGCAGTTTCGATAAACTACGCTCAATCTTCTCTCGAAATACAGGGGCAGTAGTATTCATAGAAAGTTTACATAAGAGAACGTCATTATTGTTTATACACAACATATAACACTGATGATGCAAATATTCAAATATATACTTCAGAGTATTGCCGAGAGATTCATCTGACATTTCCCAGATAGGATTAGATAATTCGGCAGGCAATAACACATTTTTATCAACATTATAGGTCTCAGATGTATTTGTTGTCAGATCATCTATATATTTTTTACCTATTTTATAAGCTTCGTCATACGTATTGACTCTTTTTAAAATATATTTATTTTTACGAGACATATATATACACTTCAAAAAAAAACTATATAATAAAAACTATATAATACAAATTATTTATAAAATTTATTTAAAAATAATTTAACGCCCACAAGATCCACATCCAGCCTTTGATGGAAAAACCAAACTCCTTAAAAATGATCCTGGATTAGAGTTTACACTACGCGGAATGCTTCTTGGGGCCGGTGTAACAACTGGAATATTTTGTGTACTGGTTTGTTTAACAACGTTATTTCTCGTAAAAAACATTTGGTGTCGAGTCATGTCTAACATATATTAATATTATTTTACACAGAAACAAATTTGTTAAGAGCCACAACAATCAAAAGAAGAAGTATCCTTTAATTCCTTTGTATGCCCCCTTCGTTTAAGTTTATTCAAATATCTCTCATATGAATTGTGCTTAATATCACAACCTACACCACCTGGTGTTTGACCACCTGGAATATTTCGCACACTTCCACCACGTCGCTGAACACTAGCAACCGACTGGTCGCTGGTTTGATTCCACGGCTGTTGTATAGTTGGCTTAGAGCGATCAGATACTAAATCGAGTTGGTGAGTAGAGGAAGAAACAACTGGTTTAATTAGTGGTTTGAACTCACATCCATCACCAACATACTTTGAAGTTTTTCTATAGATAAACATCTTATATAATGAATATAAAATATTATAACCTGTGTTTTTATATATTATCAATAAAATTGAATTATAAAATATCTTATATATTATACGAGAAGATGAATAACAAAACAATCCAAAACCAAACATGCTTATCTTGCATTCACTGCGGTAAAGATTACAAGAACAATACAAGTCTAAACAAACATGTTATATTATGTGAATTGTTGACGCGACAAAAACAAACCAGCGATGACATAGTAGTAACACCATCTAATAAAATTTTATTTCAAATGTTACTTGATCTTGGAAACAGATATAAAATTCTAGAGGAAAAACTACAATACGTCGAAGTATCTTCAAGAAAGAAAAAAATTAACGTAATCGAGTGGTTAAACGAAAACCATAAAATACCAGTAAACTTTTCAGATGTAAATATAGAAATACAAAAGGGTGACATAGATCGTTTATTTGAAGCAACATTAGTGGATGTTTTCAACGGAATATTTAAACGATTAGAAGAGTATCAAAATATACCATTGTTTGCGTTTGCACAGAAGAAAAATTCATTTTATTGTTGTGAAGGAGGATATTGGTCGGAGATGAAACACGAAGATTTTATTCGGTTCTTCGGAGGTATTAGAATAAAATTATCCAAATGCTTACTCGCCTGGAAACAAGAAAATATAGCCGAAATAAGCTCTTGCGATAGAATGGCACAAATGTATGATTCCACAAATTTAAAGCTCATGAAATATGATTTCAACAACAAGACCACTTGCGGTAGATTAAAATCAATGTTATTTTCGCACATAAAACAGAATATAAAACAAATAATTGAATATGAAATTGAGTTTTAACACATATACACACAAAACTTATTACACCTTTGCAAACTGAAAACCTCTCATTTTCAAACAAATAATTTTATATTTGGTTGATACATTTATTTTTTATACTTCCTTAGTCGAAGTTTTCTAGATTGTCTAACTTTTTTTGTTTTTTTCGTTTTCCGCCGTTTGTGTGTATTTTTAATTTTAGTTTTTATTTTTATGTTTTTTCCACCGACAGCACTCGGATTTTTTTCAAATAACGAAACTACTATATGTGGGAATTCTACAGGAACGAACCATTTTGATATTCCAGAATTCCTTCCTAGAGAATTTGTATACATTTCAGTGATGAATGGTTTATAACCATTCCCTGCTGCATATATTCCGCGAGCAATATTGTCTTCCAGACTAAATGCTGTTAATGCAAGTCTTCCATCAGCTTTCAGATATTTATATATTACGCTGTAATCCATATATGCGTATGGACATGTATTACAAATAATTAACGAATAGTCGTTTTCTGTAAAGTTTTCACGCGTAAAATCATTATCACCAAACACACCCATTAGATCAACCCCGTCTGCGTCAACGAGTTGCTCCTCTGTTACTAAATTTGACACGTATTTTATATCTGCACCTTCGCCAATTAAAGAACTGACAAGTGTGTTTATAGAATCTGTTACAGGTGTAAGATCCTGAATTATACTAGATCGTCTTTGACACAGAACTAATACTTTCTTGCTCATATATGTATATATATATATATATATTAATTGAATATCAGAATCAGTGAGAATTTACACTATCGAACAATTAAGTCAATACAAAATTTCTAAAGAATCTCTTCGTGATAATAACATCTCTCTAAAATTGAACGAGTAATACGCGAACAAAAAATTAATGTGTGAAAGTATAATATAAAATTATTAGACAACAACAAAAGACGCTCCCATTGAAATACCACAAACTCCTCCATCGTCGGAACTTTCGCTCCTAGCAATCTTTACATACCCAGAATCACCCCATCCAGACCCCCACGAATTCTTCACCAACCAATACTTCTGTCCGTCCTCCTCTCCATAACCAACAATCAGAACGCCATGGTCCAACGTAGTTCCACAAGTGGTGCTTGTCAAGACACCCGACGAATAAGACTGAAAATATCGAGTATCCGCCTCTATCGCAATAGACACTGGGCTATTAGAAACGGCCTCCTTCAATGCGAGCTGATCGTTTGTCTTTACACTAAAACACTTGGAGACCTTGACAACACTAGTGCACGGGCGACACGTTCCGCCAGTCTGAGTTTCACCTGACTTATACGCATAACTATCCTCGGTGCACATACCCTTATCGATAGCATAGTTAAATGCTCCCTCCATGAGACCACCATTGCAACCCATACTTCCATAACGGATTCCAGCACAATCGACAAGCTGTTGCTCAGATAAACTAACTAGCTTACCCTTCCTAACTGCCCATGCACCCTCGAGAGCTCCAGTAGCAGAAAAACTCCAGCAAGAACCACACTGACCCTGGTCCTTAACTGGGGTAACGGCACCCTCAATTCGCCAATCAATAGAATCGGGAACCGACTTACCAGTAGAAACAAACGAATCACAAGCAGTTGAACCAACTGCATCAGCCCTGTACCCCCCGACCATCTTAAACTTAAATTCATCAGGAGTCATATCAGTGAATCTGTTCACCGCCATGTCAAAGGTTCTAGTATTGTTGGAATTGTGTGTCAAAATGTTCTCAAAATTATCTCTGAAGACCTTAAACCTAAAATCATGGTCAGATGCGGGATAGTTCTTACCAAAATCAATCTGATAAGCATGGAATCTATCCAAGAGAGCAGATTCACTAACACGAGTAACCGCAGAACCACCAACAAAGAGCGTGCACATAATAAGGTTAAAAATACGTTGCACCATTGTATATATAATATATATTATTGTTTAATATGTTTTATAAAATAATTATTCTGTAATTACCACTAATATCACCATATAATAATTAAATATACAACTTTGAATATTTACACTACCGAGTATAATAATTTTTATATACGAGAATTCAAGTTATATAATTGCTGCCTCAATTGATGTAACTCATTTACTACCATACCAAACAGAGCATTGTAATTGACGATTCCATTTGTTTGATTGACTAAATTTGGTACAACATCTGTGAGAGTTTTATTTGCAATTAATCCATATTCAAAAGTTATTGTCGAACCATTTATTTTTTTATATTTTACAGGAATAAGATTATTGGTGTTTAGGTTTGCATCAAGCGGTAGTATATTACTATTATAGTAGTTGAACACACCACAATCGTCATAAATATAACCTGTGCTATTAAAACTATTATAGCTGCTATATCTCACATTATCTTGAAAAGATATATTTAAATTTAAATTTGTAGGTGCGGTTGGTCCTGTTGGTCCCGTTAAACCACTTGTTGCACCAGTAGGTCCAACAGGACCATCAAGTCCTGTGTAACCTGTAGGTCCAGTGTAACCTGTAGGTCCGGTGTAACCTGTAACACCTGTGTTACCAATAATACCCTGTATACCTTGTTGGCCTTGGGGGCCAGTAGCTCCTGTAAAACCAGTTGGTCCTGTTGCACCAGTTCGACCAGTTGCACCAGTTGCACCAGTTGCACCGGTAGGTCCTGTTGAACCTGTAAAACCAGTAGCTCCTGTTGGTCCAGTAGCTCCAGTTGAACCAGTAGGTCCTGTTGCACCAGTTGCACCTGTAAAACCTGTTGGACCTGTAAAACCAGTAGCTCCGGTGCTAACTGCTGTTCCTGGTATTCCGATTGGGCCTGTTGCACCAGTTACACCAGTTGAACCAGTTGGTCCTGTAAATCCAGTTGGTCCTGTAAAACCAGTAGAACCAGTTACACCTGTAAATCCAGTTGGTCCAGTTGCACCAGTAGATCCAGTTGGACCAGTTGGACCAGTTGAACCTGTGACTCCAGTTGCACCTGTAAAACCGGTAGCTCCTGTTGGACCTGTACAACCCTTTGAGCCAGTTGCACCTGTGACACCTGTAAAACCAGTTGAACCTGTAGCACCTGTATAACCTGTTGGACCTGTAACACCTGTGTTACCAATCATACCCTGTATACCTTGTGTCCCTTGTGGTCCAGTAGCTCCTGTAGAACCGGTTGATCCTGTTACACCAGTTGCACCAGTTACACCAGTTGAACCAGTTGAACCAGTTGGACCAGTTGAACCTGTTGAACCTGTAACACCAGTTGGACCTGTAAAACCGGTAGCTCCAGTTGCACCAGTTGGACCAGTTGCACCTGTAACCCCAGTTGCACCGGTAACCCCGGTTGGTCCTGTTGCACCTGTATAACCAGTTGAACCTGTAACACCAGTTGGTCCTGTAACCCCAGTTGGTCCTGTTGCACCTGTAGAACCAGTTGAACCTGTAAAACCTGTTGGACCTGTAATCCCAGTTGGTCCTGTGAAACCTGTGTAACCTGTTGCACCAGTTGAACCAGTTGCACCTGTTACTCCGGTTGCACCTGTTGATCCGGTTGAACCAGTTGCACCAGTTGCACCAGTTGGACCTGTAACACCTGTATATCCTGTTAAACCCGTTGGACCAGTTGGACCTGTAAAACCAGTTGGACCAGTTGGACCAGTTGCACCAGTTGCACCAGTTGCACCTGTTGGACCTGTAAAACCAGTTGGACCTGTAAAACCAGTTGGACCTGTAAAACCAGTTGGACCTGTAAAACCAGTTGGACCTGTAAAACCAGTTGGACCAGTTGAACCAGTTGAACCGGTAACACCTGTTGCCCCTGTCGCTCCTGTTGCTCCTGTTGCTCCTGTTGCACCAGTTGGTCCTGTAAAACCAGTTGGACCAGTAAAACCCGTTGGTCCTGTAGCACCTGTAACTCCTGTTGCACCTGTTGCTCCTGTAACTCCTGTTGCACCAGTTCTACCTGTAAAACCAGTTGCTCCTGTTGATCCTGTAGCACCTGTTGCACCTGTAACTCCTGTAGAACCTGTGTAACCTGTATAACCTGTTGCTCCTGTAGGTCCAGTATTACCCTGTATACCCTGTATACCTTGTGTCCCTTGTGGTCCAGTGTTTCCCGTATAACCTGTATAACCTGTATAACCAGTTACACCAGTTGGTCCTGTGTAACCTGTGTAACCCGTAGGTCCCGAATAACCTGTTGCACCTGTAACTCCCGTAGATCCTGTGTAACCTGTGTAACCCGTAGGTCCCGAATAACCAGTTGCACCTGTAACTCCAGTTGCACCTGTTTGTCCCGTGTAACCTGTGTAACCAGTGGCTCCAGAGTAACCTGTTACACCTGTAGGTCCCGTGTAACCTGTATAACCAGTAGCTCCAGAATAACCAGTGTAACCTGTAACTCCAGTTGCACCTGTAACTCCAGTTGGTCCTGTGTATCCTGTGTATCCAGTGTAACCTGTAACTCCAGTTGGTCCTGTAACTCCTGTTGGCCCTGTGTAACCTGTGTAACCTGTAAAACCTGTGGCTCCTGTGTAACCTGTTGCTCCTGTATATCCTGTGTATCCAGTGTATCCAGTGTATCCAGTATATCCAGTAACACCTGTAGATCCTGTGTAACCTGTATAACCTGTAGATCCAGTGTATCCTGTAGCACCTGTTACACCTGTAGGTCCAGTGTATCCAGTGTATCCAGTGTATCCAGTGTATCCAGTGTAACCAGTTGCACCTGTAGCACCTGTAAGTCCTGTATAACCCGTATATCCTGTGTAACCTGTTGATCCAATTTCACCTGTAACACCTGTAGGTCCTGTATAACCAGTGTAACCAGTTTCTCCTTTATCGCCTCTAGCACCTGTGTAACCAGTTGGACCTGTAACACCTGTTGCTCCTGTGTATCCAGTATAACCAGTATAACCAGTTGGTCCTGTATCACCTCTAGCACCTGTATAACCAGTTGCTCCTGTATAACCTGTATAACCAGTTGCTCCCGAATAACCAGTATAACCTGTAACTCCTGTAGAACCTGTGTAACCTGTATAACCTGTTGCTCCTGTAGGTCCAGTGTTACCCTGTATACCCTGTATACCTTGTGTCCCTTGTGGTCCAGTGTTTCCCGTATAACCTGTATAACCTGTAACTCCAGTTGCACCAGTAGGTCCCGTGTAACCCGTGTAACCAGTAGCTCCAGAATAACCTGTATAACCTGTAACTCCAGTTGCACCAGTAGGTCCAGTGTAACCTGTATAACCAGTAGCTCCAGAATAACCAGTAACACCTGTAGGTCCCGTGTAACCTGTATAACCAGTAGCTCCAGAATATCCAGTTGCACCTGTAACTCCAGTTGGTCCTGTAACTCCAGTTGGTCCTGTGTAACCTGTATAACCTGTAGATCCTATAAATCCAGTTGCTCCAGTAACACCTGTACCTCCTGTGTAACCTGTATAACCTGTAGATCCTATAAATCCAGTTGGTCCTGTAACTCCAGTAGCTCCTGTGTAACCGGTATAACCTGTAGATCCTGTGTAACCTGTCGCTCCAGTAAGACCAGTTGCACCTGTAACACCAGTTGAACCCGTGTATCCTGTGTAACCTGTAGCTCCAGTAAGACCAGTTGCACCTGTAACACCAGTTGAACCCGTGTATCCTGTATAACCTGTTGCTCCAGTAACTCCAGTTGCACCTGTAACACCAGTTGAACCCGTGTATCCTGTATAACCTGTTGCTCCAGTAACTCCAGTTGCACCTGTAACACCAGTCCCACCCGTGTAACCTGTATAACCTGTATAACCTGTATAACCTGTTGCACCAGTGCCAGATGCTATTCCTGGTATTCCATCTGGACCTGTGTAACCCGTGTAACCAGTGTAACCCGTGTAACCTGTATAGCCCGTGTAACCTGTAGGTCCCGTGTAACCCGTGTAACCCGTATAGCCTGTATACCCTGTAACACCTGTATAACCTGTAGGTCCCGTGTAACCCGTGTAACCTGTATAGCCTGTATACCCTGTAACACCTGTATAGCCTGTATAGCCTGTATACCCTGTATACCCTGTATACCCTGTATACCCTGTAACACCTGTATACCCTGTATACCCTGTATAGCCTGTATACCCTGTATAGCCTGTATACCCTGTAACACCTGTATAGCCTGTTTCACCTCTTGGGCCTTGTAAACCAATCGAACCTTGTATACCAGTGTATCCTGTATAACCAGTGTATCCTGTAACTCCAGTTGGTCCAGTATATCCCGTGAAACCAGTATATCCAGTATATCCAGTTGGTCCTGTAACTCCTGTTGGCCCTGTGTTACCTGTATAACCAGTATATCCTGTAAATCCGGTTGCACCTGTAACTCCAGTTGGTCCTGTAACACCTGTATATCCAGTGTAACCTGTAAATCCAGTGTAACCTGTAAATCCAGTTGCACCTGTAACTCCAGTTGGTCCTGTATAACCTGTATAACCTGTATATCCAGTGTAACCTGTAACTCCAGTTGGTCCTGTATATCCAGTGTAACCTGTGTATCCTGTATATCCAGTTGCTCCTGTGCTGACTGCTGTTCCTGGTATTCCAATTGGACCCGTAGAGCCTGTTGGTCCAGTATAACCAGTTGCTCCTGTATTCACAGCTGTTCCTGGTATTCCAGGTTCTCCAGGTACTCCAGGCTCACCAGGTACTCCAGGTTCACCAGGTTCACCTGTAGGTCCAATTAAACAACCAAATATTTCTATTTCTCTTTTATTGGTCAAGTGATCACTTGATGATAACATATTAAAATATATAAATATATTAATAATAAAATATTTTTTATATATTTTAATTAATAAACAACTAGTAATATTATTTGTCTCTGGTTAATTTACTTCTTCATAGAGTATTTTTACTAAACAGAAAGGTATATCTGATATTTTTATATATTAGGTCATTAAAATCACGTAAAAATTTTCACTATTATTAACAAAGATGATCCGAATTGATTACTTTCACAACATAATCGCTTAAAATATCTACATATAAAATTGATTAATAAATCAATTCAGTTATAAAATATAACATGCCGAAGAATACTATTTTATCTATCAAAAACAATCATGATCGCGACAAGTTTTTGGAATTTTATGAAGATGATCACAAGTATATAATTACTAATGACAAAGGTAGTAATTATACGTCAGTTACGACATGGAATCATACACACTTCTCAAAATTTAATGAGGATGAGGTGATAAACAATATGATGAATGGGAAAAATTGGAAGGTTGGAAATAAATACTGGGGTTTGACTAGTGTTCAAATAAAGGAAATGTGGAATAATTTGCGTATAAGTGCATCTACTCAAGGAACAACCATGCATTATGACATTGAATGTTTCATGAACAACGATACTATTCCTTACCCGTATACTCATAAAGAGTTATATGATGCAATCGCGTCAACACCATCTCACAATACATCAGCCGAATGGAGATACTTTCTGGATTATGTGAAAGATACTTCTCATCTAAAGCCGTATCGAACAGAATGGACTATTTATGATGAAGAATTGAAAATTGCAGGATCGATTGATATGGTGTATGAAAAGCCTAATGGGACTCTTGCAATTTATGATTGGAAGCGGTCGAAGGATATTACAAGAGTAAATAATTTTAACAAGTTCGCACTTACGGAGTGTATTTGTCATGTACCCGATTCAAATTTCTGGCATTATGCCCTTCAATTAAACACATACAAGGCTATTTTAGAGAGAAAGTATAACAAGAAGGTTTCTGATTTGTATTTGGTTCAGTTGCATCCAGATTTATCATGCTATGAAGTAATAAAAGTTCCTATTTTGGAAAAGGAAATGAATGATTTATTTGACGAAAGGTTGTGTGAGTTAAATAATATAAAGTTATAATGATTATTAATTAAAATGGAATATAGTTTGTTTATAGAATTTTCACGAGGTATAATGATTTATTTTTTACTTTCATTCTTATATTGGTCTGTTGAATATGAACAAAAAAGGTTAATATATGATTCAGATTCAGTTTCAGATGATGATGATTTAGAACCTATGAAATATGAAGACAAGTATCTATTAGAATTAGACAACCTCAAAGAAGCAGAAGGCGAAGGAGACGCAGAAGCAAATATAGATAATCTTTCGAATTGCTTCGTTATTGAAAAAACTCCAATTGGAAATGTATTGATGAATTACAATAGTAAGAAGGAGACCTTTGATTATTTCAGTGATATGAGTATACCTTATCGTTATTTATTGGTCGTTTGTCGTAAATATGTCATGCAGTTTAATTGTGTTTCGTTGTATGTTAATAGTGAAATTAAAGAGTTGGAAAATAAAGAACCGGATAATAAGAAGAATCTAGACACAGGAAAAAAGAATGTATTTGCAAAATTGAAAAATTACAATGTCGATAGTAAGGCACCTTTAGCTGGTCCTGGTCCACCTAAGAATAGTATCCCTCAACCACTTCATCAAACAGGACCAGTTTTACTCAAGGATAAGATTAATCGTTTTTCTTATCAAGGAAAGTTCAATAATTTCTCTATTCTCAAGAAAGTTGACCGAAAACTAGTAGATAAAAAATTTGCAATGACGTTTGCAGAGTTTAAAAAATTAAAAAATTTATAATAATACTAATTTATAGTATGAATCCATCAACAAATATACAAAATACGACGAATGGAGAAAGTCCTGGTTTATTTAAGAATGTAGTAACTGATGCTGGCAAGGCAGCTTTAGCTGCGGCGTCAACAATACCTGGGGCAGTAGTATCACAATTAAGCAATAAAGCCAATGACATTGGCGTTTATTTGGTTGGTATGCCAATACAAGGAATTGAACAAAATGAAAATGCTATAGTTGCAAAAGTCAAAGAAATATTTACAAAATTAGACGATATCGATAATCGTTTGGGTAGCGACGAGGATCTTCGTCAAATACGTAAGAAAATAACAGACAGATTCATAGAAGTTGTTGGCGGGTCTATTGATGACCTTGTTAATAATGAAAAACTTGCTGCAACCTTAAATAATTTATTGGATAAATTACAGAAGGTTGGTGTAAATACGGCAAAGGTTTTTTTGACTGCTGGTGAGTCGATTATTCTTGAAGTGCCTGGTCTTGGTGCAGTCGCAGCAATTGTAATTACTGGTACAAAAGTGGTTGTTGCAGGTTCATCTGTTATTGCTAGTCTACTTGCAATGATTCAAACTGGTGCTATAGTTGCAAACACCTCAGGTGAATTCGTGAAAAAAATCGCAGGAGCTATAAATGATTTCACAACATCACCATTAATAAAACAACCAACACTTCCAAACATAAATGAAATGAGAGAAAGTAATCGCAACCTTGAAAATAACGTTCGTCTAGATATACCAGTTGCTAACGCTTTACCAGTTGCTAACGCTTTACCAGTTGCTAACGCTTTGCAAGTCGCTAACGCTTTACCAGTCGCTAACGCTTTACCAGTCGCTAACGCTTTACCAGTCGCTAACGCTTTACCAGTCGCTAACGCTTTACCAGTCGCTAACGCTTTACCAACGATTGATGAAATGAGACAAAAAAATAAGGGTCTCGTTGGTGGTGGTGCAAATTATCTAAAAACCCTAACAAGACGAAAGAATACTATTGAAAAACGCATAAGTGGATCAATTGGAAAATTTATGAATAATAAATTAACTAAAAAAAGAAGACGTCATAAATATACACACAAACGTCATGCGAGACGATAATATCGATCGTAATATTTGGATTACAAGTATTTTATATAAATTATTTTATATAAAATTATTATTTTTTGTTGTTCTTAGATCGTTTCTTGCTTCTGCGAGATTTTCTACTTCTCTGTCTTTTACTCTGCTTTTTGGTGTATTTTCGGCGTTTTGTTTTCTTTCCGCCTACTAATGTACATTTATCATTACAACATGGTTTATCACCATCACATTCACTTCCATATATACGCGTAAATTCATCCTCTCCATATTCAATTTTAAATGCTTCATCTCCATATTTAGCTCTGAATTCATCTTTCTTCTTTAATTCTTGTTTTTCCTTTTTTATATTTTGTAGTACTTTTGGATCTAATGGTTTTGCTGTTGTAGAAATACCAAATCGTGTTTCATCAACATTACTGCTTTTATTTTTACTTGTCGAGTCTGTTTTATGACCATCAAGAGCATAAGGTTTTTCGTGATAACTTATTACGCCATTTGTAACTAATGAGTCTCTTACATCAACATTCGGGTAAAATGTAACACCTTTATTTTCAATTAATGGTTTTGTTAAATCATCGCTCATAATGATATATAATATGCTTATAAAAAATAGTCTTACCTAATCATTATGTCAAAATAGCCAAACAACTTATTTCTTGGCTTTTAGCCACTCCTTGTACCCATTACTTCGCGTGATATCAAACGAAGTACCTAAATGGCGTTTTGCAATATTATATGCTTTGAGTTGCTGTTCATTGAGGGTCGCTAAATAAATATCTATTTCGCTCTGAGTTTGCTGTGTCATTTTGTATTGTGATTTAATATAAAACCTATTAAAATACTCAATTTTTATATATTATAAACGCAATCAACTTTTGGTCATTATCGATCATATTTTTATTTGTATTTATCATTTTAGTTAGTTCTGTATCTATTTCATATCCATTCAACGCTAAAAATGTGAATAATTCAGGCAATTCATCAAGTGTCATTACTTCATTGTAAAATTTAAAGGACCTAAATAATAGTGAACATCCTGCTTCTCTCTTTTTAAATCGGCTCAGCGTTTCAAATATCGTTTTCCGTATTAGGTTCGATAGTTCTCCTTTTGGAGCAGAACTTATAGTTATAATATTTTTGTATTCCTTTGTGTATGGATCCAAGTATGTCTTACTATACAACGCATAGGTTTCTGTTTGTATACTCATTTGTCACTAGTATAGTATAATATGATTATATAATATTGTTAGGATTAGGGTTTGATTTGAAACATCGTGCAAAATATTTAAGATAGTATTGTATTGGAACATGGTGTTCAAAATAAAAATAATAATGTTTGTGTGTTATTCTAGTTATTTTGAAAACATACTTCATTTACTATCCAACATTACTCAACAAATAACCCGCAATCCAAGTCCCAAAAATTAGCCGTACTGGTCCAAAGTCATTTCCTTTCAAATCTTGGTCTCCAGTCGCTTGCTCTCCCTGCCCGAATAAGTCTTCCCGGACCTCACCCAAATCTGGCTGACGTATTTGATGCCTCCCTCCAAAACCGGCCTTGCCTCGTGCAGTCCAAGATTATCAACCTTCACTTCGACCTTCTCTCCCGTCAGCTGGTCGTAAACGTTGTGGCTCGGGAAGAAGATAACCGCCATACCCTTCTTCGGCTGCAACGTCAATCCCGCCCCTCCAACGCCCAAGATAACGCTACCCCCCATGAGGAACGGCGGGTAAACCTGCATTGGCACGCTCATGTCGTCCGGTAGGAGCTCTGGGACTAGGCGGCCGCTTTGGAAAGTCGTGCCACCTCCGAGGACGGCAGGAACGTCGTTCAGGTAGATCAGGATGGTGTGGGTGCGCTGGCCGCCGTTGGAGACGAAACTTTGGCCGGCTATCGTGGAGACATCGAATGCGTCGTAGTGGGCGGCGTAGAATTGACCGGCTTGGTAACGGGTTACTTGGAGGAGCTCGCAATTACGGGAGTCAATGGGAATTGGGGGAGGCTGAGGAGGGAAAGATTCGGTGACAGAAGATGATGCAGCCAATATGCTGCTACTAATGCTGTCGCCGCCGCCATCGGCAGGGCCATTGTTGTGATTCAGAACGGATTCAGGGTTGAGGACCCTCGCGACCTTGCTCAGTATCGTCGGGACATCGTCGCGGTGTAGGTAGCAGCTGACGCTGGTGCGGCTGGAAATGACTACGGACTTGGCCTCCTCGCGAACGACCTCGCCGGAAGACACCATCACGCTGCCGACGACGGGGCTGGGCACGAGGCAGTCGGAGGAGGCGTTGATCAGCTGGTCGCACTCGGAGTGGGTGAGGAAGTCGGGGATGGCCCAGACCTCTGGGATGGAGGGATTACCCCGGGGAGTGAGGCACACTAGGCCAGGGTATGCGGCATTCAGAGGGGGGTACTTAGGCTGGAAGTGAGTCGTGGCGATATTTGCGTTATTTTCCATAAAATCTAGTGTAATATCCAGTATAGATTATATTTTATATTCATTTTTATGTAACATGTTTATTAAAAAAATTGATATGTTTTTTTGTATATTCCGAGAATGCACTAAGATTAAAACCAACAACAACAACAACATGACTTCTATCATCGACGCTGTGCTGAACCACGCCATCCTTATGGAGACGATTTGCGAACTAGTTCGCGAAGGCGGCAATGTCAACAGGTTTGGGCTCAACAACAACGATATTACAAACAACATGCAAGACGAGGATGATGATGACGACACTTACGAATACTGGAGTTTCGGATTTACTGGAATCGTCGGAGAGAAATTGCAGCTACAGGCTGTCACCTGCTTAACATGTGGGCACTATATTTTGGACTCTAAGGGTGTACCCAGTTGCCAGAATGCCCGATGCAACTGCCCTCACGAACTGGATGGTGATAACATGGATCAACAGAATAGGGCTAAAGTGAAGGCTAAGAACGAACTGATGAACAATTATGACGCATTTGACGCGTTTGTGATGGAGATGTTGCCGGACCAGTTAATTACTCAAGACCCGATTACTCAGAAAATCTCAGTATTTCAGGACTACCCGGACCGCTTGTGTGAGGATGTGATTGGTGAGATTTCGAGGTTCTTGGTAGTATAAATAAACAAAAATCAAATAAACAGGGTTAGGTTGTATATATTTTTTATCCAAACTTGGAATTAAGTTTATAAATACATAAATAAAAATAAGATATAATAATAATATGACAAAAAATGAAAAACAAATCTTATTTGAAATAAATCCACAACTATTAAATTATATCAAGGTTTCAAAACGAATCGATACAATACAATATAGTCGTTATCGTTATGATTATATTCTCTCGAGTTCACCAGTAAATATTGGATCGGTTGAAGATAAAGTAATTGATTTAGTCAACGACGAATCGGTTCGGATAAATGAATATTTATTATGCACGATAGGGCAACGAAGTATCACTTCAATGTTTAACTTTTTTCATAATGTCAAGATGCAAAAAATAATTGCATACCATGCCATAGAATCATTTTCTGACATTTTGGACAGCATGTTATTACTGAACAAAGCAAGCATTTGTTGGTTTGATTTTACACCAGACTCTATTGGGTTTGGTAACGGATCTAAACCAGTATTGCGATATTTTGACAATAGCATTTTATTGGATAATGATTTTAGTATTACTCTGAGAGAAATATTAAAAAACTTAGATGTAAATGATTTTAAATATAAACCGGTAGAAGTTCATTTGTTGTATTATTTATTGATGAATAAAGAAACTTGTGTAACAGCAGAAGCAGTTAAAAATGTGAAAACTAACTTTGCTGCTATGAATAGGATAGAAGTAGGAGCACTAGGTTATATTGACAAGTATCTTGGATATTTGATAGATGATGTAATTTCGGATATGAAACCTAGTACATGGGATAGCTATATCTTTTGTTCGATGTATATTGATTTTCTAAGAAAAATTGATCGGCAAATGTTTCCAAAAAATGAGTTTATAACAAATTTTATCTTGGAAATTACAAAATACAATGAAATAGATCCCGAAAAACGTGCAAGTTTATCTGACTTGAAAGAATGCTGTTATAAATTTAAACAAAATTGCAAGAAATGGGGTTTTGTCGATTATTTATTTTGATTCTTGCGAGTCGACTTGTTTGACTTCTTCGACTTCTTTGTCTTGCCCTTTGATTTCTTGCTCTTTTGCATAGATTTTCTTGACTTTTTAGACATGCCAGTCGCTGCGTCAGAAGAGCCCATTTTTCCCATCTCTCCCTTGCGGTCACTAGCATCTTTCAAAGCCTGTTTGAAGCTGTAACCTTTTCCGTACTTCGCACGCCCTTCCTTGAAAATTTTGGAGGTGAAACGATTCCAGTCAGACGCCATATAGTATTATTCGAGATAATAAATATTTTCTGACAAGATAGAACAACTTACAAAAAATTGAAAGTTTTTTTCTCTAATTACTAAAATCAAACAAACTTTACAATATGTCTGCCTACACTTTTCGATTTTCCCGATATTTGTACGAAGTGGATGAAGTGAAAATTTCACTAATGATGTCTATTCTAGACAAACGCAGGGACGAGGCCTTGTTCTGGGCATTCGAGTTATTTCGCTCTGGTTTCATTACAGAACTAGGCGAACTCCTCTTGAACATATACGATGACTTCTACGCGACAACAAACCCCACCTTCGAAAAGCATGTCACAAATCAAGACACTATAACTGAGACTCAGTTGTATGAAATCATCTCAAACATGATCACGAAGCAGCACAACGCGGATATTTACCTGCTCAAGATCATCGTGCAGCAGTTTGAGATTGAGCCTTCAACCGATGATTCCGACCTTTTAGCATTTGCATCATTCATCCTTGAGGAGTCAGACACGTCACTGGTATTGACTACTCTGCAAAATTTGGGTGTCGCAACCATCAATGACAAAACTCCGAGAAAGCTCATGTTGATCAGGTTCATGCAGCACAAACAGAAACAGCATGATATGGAGTCAGGATGCACTAAGAAACGCGTTTTGTTCATTAAGAGCAAGAAGAATGACGACATGTATGAGGTCGACGTTTCAAACGCACGCACACATAAAATCTTGGAACTAGCCACTAAGCATGGAATCGACGAGCACAATTACTTGTCACTTTTCAATTTGAAGCGAGATCGCGAAGATATTGTTGGTGCTTACCGCGATTACTGGCTTGGTTGTGCTGCTCATTCGCCGGTCTGGTTGTCAAGAATAAATGAATACGGCGGTTCAGTAACGGAGTCGGGAATGGTTGCGTTTAATGATGACGAGTTGGAAGAGGAGTTTGCAAAAAAGTATAATCTGGAGCCTGACGAGCAGAAATTGGAGACGCAGAATAAGACAACACAATATATAAAAAAGGAGAGAACATGGGCGGGATTTTGCAAGGAACACAACGCAAAGGGGTTGGTGAAATTTGACGAGGATATTTTGGCGGATTTGATAAAAGTATAATTATAATAACAACGCTTACATTTTTTTGGTTGAATATAGATTTTATGAAATAAAATTGAGATGGAAATACATGGGCATTTGAAATCAGAAAACATATAATAATGCCTGGAAAGAAGGTTGAATTTTGCGAAGGCACTAAGCCGCCTAACCACCTGGGGGCGATGAAAATACTTACAGCAAAAATTAAAGGTGATATAACCAAAATTAAAAGAGAACCCACTAAAATTATAGATATCATTAACACAATGACAGATACACCATACAATAAGGATATTCTCCTTATCATGTCCCAGACAAATGTAACCCGCGAGATTGCTGAAAAAGTATATGAGGAGTGTGAGGAAGATCTTGTTAATGCAATAATGTATATTGTAGAGTAAACGAGTCTTTGAAATATAAATAAAGTTGATAATTTTTTTTATGATGGTTAGAAATCACCTTATTTTAAAATATGAACTACTTACTTTTCATCTTGCTCGGATCGCACGTCACTGAGCTCCTGAATGGACGCGTCAATACTGCTGTCGATTTTGCAGCCAATATCACCGACCAAAATAACACGCACATCGACTGGTTTTTGAGTGGAGGAGTTAAAAACGTAGGAGTTAAATACGGAAATGCCGGGATAAGCGAAGCAGAAAAAATGGCTTACCTAATTGGTAACGAAAATGTTGGGTACAATTGGAGTTTTATCCTAGATAAGTCGGCGACCAATACGGCGGAAAATTTGATTGCCGTTAGCGAAATGGGTGGATTAGAGAAATATTCTGGGGTTTATGTGATCACATCAGAATTTCATTTCAATCGGGCCAAAATAATAACGGATCTTTTGATTGAAGATAACGAGTTTGGATGGATTCTCTCGGATATTGCGTTGGCGGATTCTGATTACTGGGAATCATTGCATATTAAGAATGTTAGGTCGGATGTTGCAAAGGCGAAGCAGCGGTTATCGAATCAGATGTAGGTAGGTTTTGTATTGGTTTGTATAGGCACTGCATTTTAGCAAAATATATGTGTTATATATAAATGGCACACAAAACTCGAAGTCGCGGTAAGAGTAAAACTAACCGCCGTCGTCGTAATCGCACGATTCGTCGCCGTCGTAAGATTGTGGGTGGAGCGGGAGAGAAAGTAACAAATGTACTATATACAGGAAATTTCGATTATGAAGCTCAAACTAGGGATCCTTCTTATTTTAAACCAGAGGTAGGCCAGGTATACGATTTTATGATTGATCAGACAACACCTACTTATAACAACTTTTTCAATCCTAAAATTGTAAATGTGAGATCCAAACACTACGATACAATAATTGGTAGCTTTCCTATGCCTCAAAATTTTGTTCCGGGAAATTATCAAATTACATTTGTTAGCGATGATAGAATTGGCATAACAAACGCCTATATTAGTGCAGTTCGTATATAAGCAGCACCTAATATTGCATCAGATGTAAGTAGAGAGATGTAATTTCTTTTTTATTGCGCGACAAAAAATTGAATCAAATTAACGAAATAAAATCATGTTATTATAAATCAAATAACATGGTTAAGAACACTACCGGCGGTAACAAGTCTAAGGGAAAGGCTAGCAAGAGTTTTGCTAAGCCGACGAACACCTTCTTGCGACTTTCACACGACGAAGATAACGAGCTATACGCACAGGTTGTAAGACCACTTGGTAATGGAATGTGTCATGTTCAGTGCATCAAGGACGGAGCAACGCGACTTTGTCATATTCGCGGAAAGTTTCGCGGACGAGGTAAGGGTGACAACATTGTCAAGAACGGCTCTTGGCTGCTAGTTGGTCTGAGAGAATGGGAGCGTGCATCTGCCGACCCCAAGAAGTTTCAGAATTGTGATTTGCTTGAGGTTTATACGGATGTGGAGAAGGAGAAGCTGAGAAATAGTGTAAAGATCAATTGGTCGTTATTTAACACGGATAAGGATGACACAGATAAGACAAAGATTGCATCTGATGCCGATTACATTGTATTTTCAGACGACAAGACAGACGAGTATGAGAAGTTGATTGCGACACCTGCGAGTAGGACGAGGGATTCCGATGGTATGCCAGGGTTTGTGGATTTCAATGAGGTTGTTGATAAGAAGGTTGATGACGATGACATCATTGATATTGATGATATTTAAAAATAGTTATATAAAAATAAAAATTTATTGTTTGGATCTAGTTTTGGTGCGTTTATTCTGTCTTTTTTTTGTTTGGCGACGTTTTCCATGCTTTACCCTGCGTTTTGTTTGATTACGCTTTTTTTGTCTCATTGTACGACGGCGTTTTTTTCTGCCTCCAACTCCAATTCGTGGAAGTGGTTGACCTCGAACAGCCATACCAACAAGACCTTCTACAAGTAACGTTAAACCTGTATTACCAGCCGCTCGTCCAGCACCATTTAATAAACCACCTAACAACCCCTCTCCTCCTTGGGCAGCAGCGGCATTAGCGGCAGCAGCGGCAGCATTAGAAGAAGCTATATCTCTTACTATTTCAGCAGCGGCATCTTTTATTACATTTGCAGCTAAACCACCAGCAGCCTCAGCCCCCGCCTTTGCAGCTGCTTCCGATGCTCTTGCAATAGCATCAGGAATCATATTCATTATTTGTTCCATTAGTGTAATTAAGTCGGTTATACCTATAGAATCTTTCAACCACGTAAAGAATGATATTACAGCATCATTAAATCCAGTTATTTCCCCAAACCATCTTAGAGCAACACCAGAGTGTGAAATAAGAAAATCAAAAAGTTTCTTCATAACAGGTGAATTAGTACGCAATATACCACAAATACTTAATACTATAAATAAGTTTAGTTTACTTCGAGTTGCGAATTCTATGAACCTATAAAGATTTCTGCTTAGAAAAACTAAAAATTTACCTATTACACGACTGGTGTTGGCACCTGTATTCACAAGATGACATAAAGTTTGTATTAAATCATGATCTGCCTGACTTATAACAGAATTATATGCTTCCGCAAAACGCCCCTCACTAGGCCCGTCCTTGTCAAGTTCAACAATATTCTCATCAATTGTTACCATTAATGAAGCAGCATTAGGCTCAGGAGCAACAGGAAGAGGAGCAGCATCAAGTTTATTAGCTGCTTCTACATTAATATCTTGGTTTATTCTCTCAAGAAACCACGATGTGTTAGACCTAGTAGAATCTGCACTAGCTGCAACAGACGCACTACTTAATTCATCGCCTATATTAGACATTGCTGAAGAATATAACGACGAGTCTGTTTCAAATGGATCATATGTATCAGGACGTTTTGTTGAGCGAACATCTTGCAATCCATCTACCCCACCACCATCATCTTCTGGAAGACTTCGAGCATTTAGACCTTGTAAATCTTGACTAGCCCCTGCACCATTACTTGGTTGAGAAAAGCCACCATCCGAAAGTGGACTTGCTGGTGCACTTAGAGGATCTATACCATTTGCACGTTGAAATTCGCGTAATGCGGCTTCTTTTTCTACTGCTTCTCTATCACCTTCTGGTACAAATCCAATAGGATTCGGTTGCGATTTTGATTCTGATTCTGATTCTGAATCTGACATTTATATAAACCAATAAAAAATTATTTTATTATAGTGATTGTTTCTTAATGACGAGTTATAATATTGATTGACAGACTCTTATTAGGCAGATTGAAGTAAAACATATTAGAAACATTTTATGTATTATACTATACCATAAAGACTCCATCTGAATGTACAATACTAAATCCAAACAGAATCAGTTCAAGTCTTCATCTTCTAGAATAAATCCAAGTGTTCCTGTGAAACCTAAACAGCCTGCAATCACCGACATGAACGCGTTTCCTGAATTATCATCTACCGCTGCACCTGCAATTAACTCGTCTGATGAACCAATGAGTTTTGCAAATAAAGTCAAGTGGGTCGTGGAAGAGGAAAAGGTAGAAGAAACATGGTATGGAAAGCTTGGTCTGTCATTACTTGTCCCAGGTGATAAAAAGGTGAAGTCTTTGGTAGACGAAACGAACTATTCTCCTCTTTCTTCTTATCTTATTCCTGCTCAAAGGCCAAGACCCGCACAACCCGCCGAAATAATGAAGGCTCTTGCCGAGAAATATGATAAATGGAAGGCTGACTATATTCGCGACTACGGAATCGATGAATACGAGCACCTTTTCCGATTCCCTGGATACGACTACGAATATTTTGACAAGTTAGACGAGGCATGGAATTTAGAATTACAAGCCCAACAGGAATTGGAAGACGAAAAGGAGCGTGAACAGAACGAAGAATACGATTACGACGAGTTATATACATCGAAAGATTATAACTGAATATATAATGAATCCTAATAGTGGATTGGACTTTGTTAATTTAACATTTATTTATGTAAATAAGTCGAAAGAAATATGTAAAATTAACAATGATCTGTATTTTTTTCAAACCGATAATACACTAACAAAGAGCGAACTGGTTCGACTTTTGCAGCTACACAAAAATAACAACGGATCAGAATATTCCGTATTGTCAGTATTAAAATACAATGCAACCAACGATGGTCATGTTTTTCAAGAAATATCGAAATTAGATGATATTCGATTCTTGAATTCTGAGCACTATATTGGCGATTTAAATGATGTAATTTTCTTGTTTGCAGAGAGAACAAATAATGTCGGTTTAACGGGCCAAACAAAACGGATATTTGTACGCGGTGGTGTCGGTAAAAACACACGACGCCGTGCCATAATTAAAAAAATGATATTATAATGAGACTATCCATCACATTATAATATAGATTAATGTTTCATATACTAACAACCCGTTTCAATACAACTACCTGGAACGAGAACGCTTTATATCGACAGAAATTTTCGTGTTGTGTATATGGTTCGCCGCGAGAAATTAGCCCGAAAATACGTCGCGATCTTAATGTATATATGATTGAAATGAAAAACGACGAGAATCGAATCCTTGGTATCGGTATTATCAAAAACAGACCATTTGACAGGTATATGACAACATTGTATGGCGAGGGAAATTATACGCGATATGTTTACAGAGGCGATATTCATATCGATCGCGATTTTATCAATACGCATAAACCGAAACTAGTAGAGGTCTTGGAAGCAATTTTATTCAAAGGCAAGACACATTTGAAACGCGGATACGGATTTTCCTCGTTGACGGATAAGTTGATGAAAGACGAACGATGTGGTGGGATCGATATACGAGCCGAGGTAGCTGATTTGTTTGGTTTGTTTGATATGCTAAACTCAAGAAGAATAGATAATTATCAAGAACAACCAGTGCCAGTTCCGATTCTTGTAGCACCTCCGATTCCTCCGGCAACATTTACCGGGCCCGGGATAGGCATTTGAGCCGGGGACGGGTTGTTGCATTTACGCTGAAACATGATTGTTCGCATACTAGAAGACATGGGCTGGTAAAGAGTTTTTGTATATAACGATTTTCTTATTATATCATTGTATGTAGATCTCGCGTTTGTTTGTCTTGGTTGACATATGATATGGTTCTCGTAGATACTCGGATTGTTATTATCAGTTGCACAAGTGACAACATTTGAGAGATTATTAATATAGCTACCCTGACTTTTATTTTCTGGTTCATCGACTGACTTTACCCAGTGCTTGTTAGTTATTCCCTTCTCGAAACACTTGTATTTTCGGTTAATCATTTCTTTGTTATTTACGACAGATGGTTGTGTCAGATCGGCAGATACACACTCACAATTTGTTATGTTACTACTCCTGGAAACTAAACTCTCTTTTCCAACATATCTAGTCGTTCTGGCACCGCTATTCAACCGAAACCCAAGGGGGGAATCGTTATTTTTTGGCCCGTGTAATATTTTAGATTTATTCTTCAATGTAACAATTGACATTTATATAAGATTAGAAAATATATATATACATCAACAAAACCAAACATAGTATGCAATCATTAGATTTTTTATTCTGTATTTATTGGTAGTGCTAAACAAACTAATTGTGCTTTGGTATAATTGTTTAATTGACGAGTAATTACTATAATAATTTATGTTATTTAGATTAAGACTAAACAATGTTCAAATTATTGACATATATTCTGGCAAATTTCAGAGGATTTCCAGAAATGAGCAAACGAAAGAAGATTAACTTTAGTGTAGAATTGTTTGAAAAAATAGACGTGTATATGAACTCTTATCTTGAAAATAATAATAACAAACGATATTACCTTAAGATACTAGATATTTTCAAATCACTTGTATTTGTTGTGCTTGAGAGTAATGACACAAATTATATGAAGATACCAACGGATAGCAGATTATTAAAATTATTACAAGAATTCAATCAAAATCAGGAATTAGAATCATCGAAGAACAAAAGTAAACATTCAACACAAGATAAAGATAAAGAGAAAGAGAGACATGGAGGAAAGGATAAAGAGAAAGAGAGACATGGAGGAAAGGATAAAGAGAAAGAGAAAGAGAAAGAGAAAGATAAACGCAGGACGAGACATAGTCGAGTAAGAGATGAAATTGCAAAGGACGTTAAGAATGCTGCATTTTTAAATGACAACATATCAGAATCATCCGTCAATACAGATAAACTAGTAGCGGATAATGATGAGGTCCAAAGTTTTTTTCAGATGAACCCTTGAATATTTTGAGTTTGTTAATATACTATAAATAAATTATTGTATATTAGATTGTAGATGAACGAAATCTTATTCAATTCGAGTGATGACGGAATTAATCATAAATTAACATTCAACTTTAGTGAGAATATAAAATACAAATTTACTGATCTCTATAAAGAAGAATTAGATAATGGAAACTTACTTGCTGCAGATAAGTATTTTGATATAATTAATTCGCATACCGATAATTTTATTGTCGACCGAAATTACGAACATATCGATAGCTCAGTCATAGATGTGGCTGTATTATTTAAACACGTATTTCGAAATTTTAAAGAACGTCAAAAATACTTCAAATGCAGAGTAACATTTGCAGATGACATGATAGTGGTTGTTTCGAAAGATGCTGACTCCGGTCCATTTCTAAGAACACCATCTAAAACAGAAATGTTACCTATTAAACACATGATAATCAAGGTTCATAAACTGGTAAACTCAGACATGATGGATTGTATAATTGAATTCTCAACATACGAGAGTGTTGACAAGTATCAAAATTTCTACATGGCTATCGTATTTGTAAAGAAACTTATAAATGATACGATTCAAGCATTCTCTGATTTATAGATTAACAAAGCATCTCTCTCTAACGAGACGCTTTATGCACCAATATAGTTTTGTTCCATATATATCTTCTATGTCAGAACTGGTCCTTTCACCAGTGAGACAAAACGTCGCTAACTCACCAATACTACAATAAGTTGTATTATAATTTATTGTATACGGAAGCTCATTTAATGATGCCAACTCTGACGACAAAAAACACTGGTCTTTTGCAAATGGTCGGCGAATACATATACTATTATCTTTGATGTCGAGTAGTTCATTATTTGACACATATAGGAACTTACTACCATTGTCGATGACGATAATATTTTTTGTTTGCATCACGTAAAAACACTTTCGATGTGTTTCTAACAAATAGGATACCTGTTGGCATATATCTCTCACAAGTGTTTCTACAATTTCATATCGCAGACGTATAGTCCCGTTTAATTTTTTCTGTGATTCGATGAATTTGTCAAGTGTCTGTATATTTATGGAATTGAATGAACAAGCGTTGTACTCACTTGAAACCGATAGACCCTCAATGTGATTATAGAGAGACATTAACAATGCTTTGTTCGGTTTGGAAAGTTTGATAGTAAAATTATTTGAAGAGTTTTTACATAACTCAAATTCATTCATTGATAATAATATAACATGGTTTTGTTTATATGTTTTACATATTTTACATGTAAAAAAATCAAACTTGAAAAATGATATTATTTGTATGCATTATATATGAAGAAATTGCATATTCAAAATATCATTAAGAGACAACAAGAAACAAATGAGCTTGATCACAAACGTCTTGGCCAGCTATACAAGGCAATTGTTCTTCCAAAACAAGTTGATAGTTCTGAATTATTTTTAAAGTTTACAGATACAAATATAGATAAAAATAACCAGGCACCGAATGAAGAGACTATACCCAAACCAAATGCTAGTATTATTAATAAAAGAGGAATAAATCGCCTAGTAAATGTATATCAATTGAAATATAAAAATGACGAACACGTTACTGGTTTTGGTGATTTCATACGAGGTTGTTTTTATATGATGTATGTATGTGAAGTGTGTAATTTGAAATATAATATAGTTGTCAATCACCCAGTTTCAAGGTTTCTAAAAAACAATGATGGAGTGATTTTTCCAGACCAGTTGTTGAATACAATACGAATGTGTAAAAAGAATAATTGCGAAGATCCTAAACCAGATCAATTCAGACGCATCCAACCGATATTTAAAAAACAAATCAACGATGATTTTGTTTCATATTTATGCAATGATGTACCAATTATTCAAAATGTCGCATTCATATATAACATAATCTACCCATACCACAAAATCTCTCAGGAACATAAACTTATTATGCAGAAAACTTTGTTACCAACAGAAGAAATGGAATCAATAGTTTCTGAAAACATGCTGACACTCGGAATAAAGGAAAAGGAGTATTGTGTGTTACATATACGCAATGATGATTACGCAACAAACAATTTGGGTTCAAGTATTTCGAAAAATTACATGGCTCGTTTATGTGGTGATATAAACGAGATTGTCAAATACAATGAACATATCTTAGTTATTTCTAATAATCTTCATTTGAAACGTATTTTACATCTCTTATACCCTTCATTTAAGATGACATTTAATGAGCCGACACACTTGAACGAGAACATAAAAGAAAATTTAATAGTCAATACGATGCTTGATTTTTATCTGATGTCGAGATCTTATTTGATTTGCTGTTTGACAACATATGTTCACGGGAGTGGTTTCAGTCAATGGTGTGCTGAAATGTATAATATTAAATATGATTGTAAGTATTGCGTCTAATTATGTTCGCCCGTCAAATGATACTTTAACCACGATGTTGGGATCTTCTTTGTCCCACCATCATATTCCACTGCATATCTGTTATCAATTAACCATTTATTAATATGCAACTGATCAAGAAATACGTCTGCTAATAGTCGGCCGTATTTTTCAGTTCCAACATTTGCAAGAATCACCTTCTTATGCAGCAGCAACTCAGACAACTTATCACGTGCCTCCCTTGCTAGAGATTTCTCTTCATCGGAAGAGCCCTTGATCTCCGGGCAATCGATTCCATTCAAACGAACTTGAAACCTGTATAATGGCGAGTTTGGGAACGGGAGCTCTGTTGCTATTGTGATTGTATCGCCGTCATACACTTTGATAACTTCCGCATTTGTTACTGGAACTACGAATGGAATTGTATCTTCCCATCTGATAGGCTTTGTATTTGCAATAGGAGGAGAATTATTCTTGGTTGTTTGTTTTGTGAAAATCGGAAGACAACAACTTAATAGACTCATATTAATTTATAACTCACATCATATATCATAATAATAATTCATTTTTATTATTTTGGTATTGTTATTATTTTGGTATTGCTATTATTTTGGTATTGTTATTTTATTGTTATTTTGGAATATTATATTATATTATCACAATGTATAAATGTCAAATAATATCGGGTATGATAAATATTTATTTACTCAGAGTGATTATATACGCAATAAGAGAGTAGGTTTGAATGATAAGGTATACAATTACACTGATCAGAATTTGTATATACAAAGTTTACACAACTCTTCTTCTACTCCTAGGAATGAGCTTTCGAATCCTTGCATTTTATTGAAAGCAAATTATACATCAGATGCATCTATGGTTACATGCGTATTTAAATTGACTGATTGTCAGAAAAACTATTATATCAGCAAAGGTGTTGTTACAGGGTCATTAAGACCATATACTCTAACATCAAAGACGGCATCTCTCGATGCAACATATTCTTGTCAGCTTCGATTATATACTAGTAATGCGGATATATCTACATTAAACTCTACGTATAAAACAAATCTACCGCTATCATACTCTTATCTAATGGTTACTACTATATTGTTAAAAAGCAAGGATATATTTGGTCTACCAATTACAATTTTATAAATATATAATATAGGATGAAAACAAAGAAACAAAAATCTAAACAAAGATATACAATAAAAAAAAGGGGAAGTGAAAATAAAAAAATACAGAGTGGTGGTCGTTATAGACCACCTCGAGTCGTCCCCCTTCCACCAACACCTGAAGCTGATGTTATACTAGACAGATATAATAGGTTAGTAATTTTATATAACAGACTTAGTGATGAATATGATGATCTAGAAGCTGAAAACCATGATCTAGAAGCTGAAAACCATGATCTAGAAAATAAAAATAAGGTTTTAGTTGCTGAAAAACCAGAATATGTTTCGGCGTTTAACCAGGTAAAGGCGAGGTATCACAAATTGATTGAATTGTATGATAGATGTTTAAAAGAACATAACAAATTAATAGCAAACTTGGATAACGAGGTTCGTGCTGGAGTAGAATTAAGAAAGTTTAATATAAAATTGAAAAAAGATAATGCGGCACTTAAAGCCATGTTACCATCAAGTATTTAATGATTGTAAATAATGAAATAATTAATTGCAAAGGAGTTGAATGTCATACTTTTCACAATATTCGCGTATCTTTGACTTTTTCTCATGGTCGTTATTAAAATGTGTTCTGAATGGGTGGTTGACGATTTCTAGCTTACGCAACGAGGGGAAATTTTCCAGATAAGGAATGAATTCAAACCCAGCACAAATATGCATTTCTGATACAAACGAATTTTTAAGTTTTCTTATGTCTGGAAGTATAGAGAGACCAGACCCAAGTGGGTTGCCATTATGAGAAATCATTTTCATCTTTTTCAATGATGTCATTTTTCCTATGACATGATAGATCCCATCGAACATAGCATCTCCATGCTGTTTTGATATAAACTGGTCGCCGATTACGATTTCTGAGTAGTCAGATGCGGCCCAATTTTCGTAATATGTGCCTTTGGCTAAGTCATACTTAGTTTTTACTGAGTCATCCAATCGCGATTCGATATTTTCGATCCGCTTCTTCACATCAAATGAGAATTGGATCCCATCAGGTGCGACCTTGGAGAAGTTGGGTGGAGGACACAACTCGTTAAGACGAGCTTCGAGTGCTTTGACATGTGACTCGAGCAACTGAATCCTTGTAGTTAGAGTTTCGTTTGTTTCGTTTGTTTCGGCCATTTTACAATTTTATCTAGTTATATTATTTAAAATACAACTCAATTTTTATATTCATTATGATTGTCTTTATCGTAATGAATAATAATATCCATATAATATACGAATGAATCGTAAAATAGATATTGACGACAATGGTATTTATATAAATGACACTGATTCTAGTTCAGAAAATACTGACATTTGTAACTTAGATACTGATAATAAAGCTGGAAAGTTGGATATAGATATGGTTTTTGATAAAATAACGTATAAAAAACTCAATTACAAGCAGGTCGAGATGTCAATTGATGCGAATTACTTTGACAAGCAACATCGATACTCGAATTCTCTCGACATTCTAGCTAGTTATCTAAAAGGTCAGAAGATTATTAATATGGAGGCAAAATCATACTCTGAAAACAATCTGAATAAATTAATGATGCCGGCAATATTGTTGTCTACAATTGCCACCGTGTTGGCTTCATTTATAAAAACATACGAATGGGGTGCTATCATGATTGCATCCGTAAATGCTCTGATTTCTTTTCTATTGGCAATTGTAAACTACTTGAAACTGGATGCAAGAGCAGAGGCGTACAAAACATCGGCACATCAATACGATAAGATTCAAACTAGTGTAGAATTCACATCTGGTTCTATTTTGTTGTTGCCTTCTGATATTGAGATGGATAATGCTGGAAACATTGAAGAAAAACTTGTAAAGACACTTGAGATGGTGGAAACCAAGATTGCAGAAATTAAAGAGACAAACCAGTTTGTGGTTCCTCGAGAGATTCGTCTTCGGTATCCGATCATATACAATACCAATGTGTTTTCAATCATTAAAAAAATTGAGGATAAGAAAAAACGTGCTATTACCAATTTGAAGAATATTAAGAATGAGATTCGATTCTTGACAAAAATACAAGAAGTGAAGGGTGTTTTAGACATAAAACAGAAGAAGAGGCTCGTTGCTCTCTTCAATCTTAAGAAGGATTTTATTAATGATATTTTGCTATTGAAATCGGCATTTTCAATTGTTGATCAAATGTTTATTACTGAAATTGAGAATGCAGAGACTATTAAAAATAATTGGTTCATTTCTACATTTTGTTGTGCTCGCGTTCTGAATTTGAAAAAACCAACACAGATCAACTCGTTCATTAACGAGATCATGGATCCATTCCACGACAAGACGGAAAGAGACAAAGAACGAGACAAGGAACGAGACAAGGAACGAGACAAAGAACGAGACAAGGAACGAGACAATGAGACAAAAAATTCTACAGAAAAAAATGTTATTGTAGATGATAATACAAGCGGAGGAGATATTATGATAAATAAGCAGTTTGTTGATATGGATCTTGAATACCCCACATATAATTACTAACAACAGAATATTTTTGTCTTATTAATGCTAACAGAATATGGGTTCAGGATTCGAACAATCAGATCCCTCCACTCTTCGAGTCGTGGGCGTTTTGTTAGTTCTGGTTCAATTGCCAATGAGATGATTGTTTTGTATTTTGGATCAGTAATATTTGTAATTCCTACCAACTCGTATATGGAGAATCTTGGTTCGTCTTCCGTGAATAACTCGTGCTTTGCAACAATGTAATATAATATAAGACCAAGCGAATACACCAGGCCAAGTGTTGAGCATCTTGTTTCACTTCGTTTCAATGTGCGGACGCTGGTTGAATTGTAAATGTTTGCAGGTTCTTCCTGATAATACATAACATAATTGTATCTTCCCAACATTTCTGGCGACCAATAATTCTGATTGCCTGAATGCAACGTCTTGAATAACGGATCTAACATGTCAATTACGTAGACACACATTTTACCATTGGCATCTCGATCAATCCATATCGAATCTGGATTAATTGTATTTTGACTGATAAGCAAATTGTTCTTCATCATGTAACTATAAGCATCGATTATGGTAAGTATCATTTCGGGTGGCTTCAACACATGAAGCGGCCCACCCATAAACGTGGTTCGTATAACCTGGCCCAGTTTGTCGAATCTCGTTTGATCGTGCTCTTTATTCATATGCTTGGCCTGTTCGTTTATATATTCACGCAAAGTTGACCCATGTCGCGTAACTCTGTAAGTAAGCTTTACAGAGTATTTTGAAACCTTGGTCACTTTGTAAGGGGAGAGGATGTGGTTTTCGGCGTGTGCCACTTCTTGTTCTCTCTCAACATCAAATTGTATGCTTGTATCTAAATTATCAATATCGTTTATTGTTAATTCATAATCAGTTGATGCAGATATTGAATTCTTTCGTCTCATTATTTGTATTCCTTAGTTTTATTCGACCCTTATAACTAATTTAAATCATTTTTATAGTAAGTAGTTTCTTGTCTTAATCTATTCTCAAAATTTAGCTGTTGAATGTATAGCCCATCCCAACCAATCTATTATATTATCATGACGTGGATCTGGATTCATTGCTTCTTTTTTTTTTATAATTATTTGTGCTTTCATCTTTTCATTCCAAATATCATCTCCACGCTCTTGGGTTAAAATACTAGGTGAATCCCCGTCTAATGGATATTCAGGCTCGATCGGTTTCTTACGTCGTAATTGAACATTTTCTAATTTTTCACTTAATACCTTTACAAGAAGTTTGATATTTTCTGGCTTAAGATATCCTTCATAAACTTTATGTAGCTTCCACATGATATCCTGTTTTTTATCACCAGATCCCTTTTTATAATCACGCACTAAATTTCTTATTTTAGTTGCAGACATACTTTCCACATGATCTCCATCATCGTTACTTCGTTTCAAAAATTTAATCCTGACCTTATTAACAGGCGTATTGTTCAATAAAAATGTATTGCAAAGTGCATCAAAAAAACTTAAACGATCTGTACCAACAATCATGCGAAGTTCAACATTCTCCATATAAGGTTTACGCTTCATTAGGTCATATAAAGGAGCCGCCGAGTATTTGTCAAAGACTAAAATATTACATTCTATATACGATATGTTCACATTTTCTTTAGCCATCTCTCTTTTTACATTAGATACCATTTCAACAACTAACCTTTTTTTATCGATTGTATAAGGATCATTACTACTGAAATCCAAAGGATTATACTCACTATCCGTATCACTTGATAATAATATATATATATTTTTTGAATTCTGTTTTAGTGCATCTAATAATAATTCACTAACCAAGAACATGTGTCCGGGATGAGGAGGATTCATTCTGGCAGTAGTGAATATAATAGGCGTAGCCATTTAAATAACAATATATTTTTTTGATGTGCGAATATTTATTTTGTTGATTCAATTTTTTGATCCATAAAAAAATTGAATTATTTTTTTGTCTTCTTGTTGAATGCACTAAATTGTTAATAACAACTACCAACTACTAAAATGCAGACTGCCAACAACACCAGCTTCTACGTTCCGCGCCTCGAGCGTTCGTACAACGAGGCTGCTATCGTGGATCTCTTCAACGTCATGGGAATCGGAAGCGTCAGGCGTGTCGACTTCAAGGTGATTGACGGCAACGACAGGTTCCAAAAAGCGTTCATCCACATGAACTACCTATATACTAACGAATTTTCGAACGCGATCAAGTACCATGTTTTCGATACTGGTGCTAGTTTCCGCATCAATCCGGAGAACTTTAACTCAGATGTCTATTGGATCTTGTTGGCGAACAAGACGCCCGTCGTAGAGACGAATCTCAACATCCACCAGATTGCCGAGAATGCGAGGCTCCTCGAGCTCAGAGTCACTGAGCAGAATGCGTTGATTGCCACACTTATGGAGAAGGTCGCCGAGCTTGAGAATGCGACGACTATCTTGCTCAAGGACAGGCTTGAGACTCTGGGGCTTAATAAGGGACAGGAGTTAGAGGCGTAAATGTGGTGGGTGGGTAAGAGTGTGTGTTGAGTGTGTCGCGAGATAATTAAAAAAATGTGATGATAATGGGGTTAGAATGTGAAATCTGATAACTTGGTTAGTTATCTTTTTTCATTATTTTTTTAGACCTACAACAATTCGAAATTATAAATTATTAATTTCGACGGCTATAGTATAAAAAATGGAGCAACACTGGATGATGGTATTACATTCGATAATAATTGGAATTATGTTATTCGTTTTTATGATATTTGGTTTAGGACAACAAAATGAGGTTGCGGAACGCAGAAGTATTTTAATAGCGTCTTTAGTTTTGATATATATGATATTGTTTGGTCACGGATTACCAACGAAATTAAATAAAATTTAGAGCTATGCATTTTCTATTGATTGCTACATTTTTGATAATATTCGTATACTTTCTTATTTATTTTGATTTTGCTCGCATCATAGGATGTTAGATAGAGCCCCTCTAAGCTTCTCACTCGCGAAAGTGCGACGTATGTTTGCCCGCACTCGAATATCCCGCTGCCCACATCAATCTCCGCTGCATCTAGCGTGGCACCTTGCGATTTGTGGATGGTGAGTGCCCAGGCAAGAATCAGTGGAACTTGCGAGACGTTGATGCTGGAAATTTTATCGCTCACAAACGCATGAGGATGCATGACCATAGTTGATCCGTTGTTGTACTTCACTCTTGGGAAGTGAGAGAACGGGCAATATCCCACAACGACGCCTTGGCTGCCATTGCACAATTCAACTCCGTTATCCGTCTTGATGTTGACAACACACATGACATTTGCACCGATTTTCAGTTTCACAAGTTTGTCGCAGATCAAGTTGTTCGACAAGAAGTCCAGCTCGAATTCGATTTCTTGGTCGGTGAAGCCGCGTTTGCCATCGATATTGCGTGTCATTTTGAATTCGCTGACCTCGCCTGTGAGTGCATTCATTCGTTTGCTGTTAATGCTCTCGACTTGGCTCTTGGTCGGATACAGCTTGGTGATGACGCGGTCAGGATCGCATTCGCGTCCCACATATTTGAGGAGTAGCTCATGTGACTTGCGTTTGATTCGGCCTTCTCTCACCTGTTTCAAGATCTCACAATAACTCTCTTCGGATTGGCGGAAGTTGTGCTTCAATTGAATTTGGTCAGGGAAGACATTGTTCCATTCCTCACTCTCGAAGCAGAATCGCGATGTGTCGGGATCATCGCGGTCACCCACCGGAGGAAGCTGATAGAAATCGCCAGAGAAGATCACTTGGATGCCGCCAAATGGCGTCGGTGTCTTTCGAATACGCTTTCCCACGTCGTTCAAGAGGTCGAATAATTTCAATGATAACATGCTGACTTCGTCGACGATAAGTATGTCCGTTTCTACCCACATCTTTTTAGAGTGCCTGTTGGAACGGATCTTTTTCAGTATTGCATCGAATTCGCCGTTACCCAGTCCAATGCCAGACCAAGAATGCAGTGTCTTTGCACTACAATTCAGTAGTACTGATGCACAACCAGTGAGGGCACAGACGTGAATTCTCTTGTCTGCGTTTGTTGCGTGTTTGTAGATTTTTCGAATGAGTTCGGATTTGCCTGTCCCACCTGGGCCTGTTATAAATACATTGTTACCTTCAATGTATTTATCGAATGCTAATTGCTGTTCTCTTGATAGTTCCATGGTTTGATTATGGGTGGACTGAGAAGGAAGAATCAATTTTTTCACCTTTTCAACCTTTGGGAAAGGTTGAGCCAAATCGTATGAAGGATTTGTATAGAAGTAATTATAATTTTGGCTCAACCTTTTTTAAAGGTTGATATTTCAATAGCCTGTGCAGCAGTTATACGTTTGAGTTCTTGTACTTCTTTGATAAGAACCGATATGAGTCCAATGTAATTTACAGATTGTAGTTCTTGACCATCCTTTTCACCAGATACTAAGTCGGGATATTCTGACTGAAGCTCGTGTGCTATCAAACCAAAATCTTGTTTATTTGTCTGTTTATTTAAATATTTCACAGGTCTCAGGTTGCTGATTGTGTCTTGTTCATCTAGAGTGCGTACATTGTCTTTGATTCTGTAATCAGATGTTGCATTATACGATGCTGCTTCTACTGCTCCAGTTATAAATAAATTACCATTACCAGAAATATCACCTGTTATATCCAAATCACCATTACCAGAAATATCACCTGATACAAAAAAGTCGCCAGTTATTGAATTACTAGTGCCACTGCCACCACCACCAGATACAAATATACTACCATTTTGATATAGGTTTCCTGAGAAGTTTATTGAACCAACAACATCTAATGCGTAACCTGAAGCAGGTGCAGTTATTTTACCAATCGATAATCCTCTGTTGCTTGGTATGCAAATAAATTCACCAGATGTTCCCAAGACGATTTGGTATGATGCATCAATTTTTGCTTGATAACCAATTGCAGTTGAGTTTTGGATGTTTGTTCCTGTTGATAAGATATCTGCACCTGTACCTAAAAAGGTATTGTTTGACATATAATTGTTTTGACCTGCTTGCACACCAATTGCAACATTACTACCACCTGTTGTATGTGAAGATAGACTATTAATTCCTATTGCGATATTATTATAGCCTGTTGTATTTGATCCTAAACTTTGCCACCCAATACCAACATTATGACCACCAGTTTCATTTGATTGTATACTATTAGTACCTATGGCAACATTGTAATTACCTTCTGTATTTGAAAGCAGACTTTGCTTACCAATTGAAACATTCTCATATCCTATTGTATTTGAATATAGACTATCACTGCCTATTTTAGTGTTATTATTAACATCACTTTTATAGTCACCCGAAACAAATATTGATCCAGATACATCAAATGCAATACCAGTTTCAGGTGCAGTTTTTTTACCAATCGATAATCCTCTATTGCTTGGTATGCAAACAAACTCTCCGGATGTCCCAAGTACAATTTGATTGGATGCATCAATCTTTGCATTTGAACCAATAGCAGTTGAATTTGTATATGTATTTAACGATGTATCTGTCCCCGTATTTGCACCCAAATACGTGTTGAATGACCCACTGACGTCGTTCAAACCCGCATTGATACCGATTGCGGTATTGTTTGACCCCTCTCGCTGTCCAAATAGTGCCTGAGTTCCTATTGCTGTATTGTTTTCCGAATTTGTGTTGAATTCTAAAGCACTTGATCCTACCGCCACATTTCGGTTTCCCGTTATATTGAAGGTCATTGATCCCGCCCCGAGAGATGTGTTAAATGATCCCGTGGTATGTTTTAACAGCGAATTAGTTCCAAAGGCACTATTGCAGCTTGTATCATTTGCTGCTGAATATAGTGCCCAGCTTCCTAATACTGAATTGTTGGTACCAGTATTTGTATTTGTGTTGTTGCTCATTATATATTTATGGTTTTATATTTTGTATAAAATCATTGTTTATTGATTTTTGGTTTTGTTTAATTAGTCATTAGGAAATAGTAGTTTGTTGATTCTCTCTAATTGAGTTGCTTGAGACTCTAGTTTGATTGTTTGATTACTTGTTATTATCTTGAGATCTTGTATCTCCTTTATCAATATTGAAATAAGACCTGTGTAATTAACGGACTGATATTCAGTTCCATCCTTTGTTCCACTAACCAGATCAGGATATTCGAGCTGGAGTTCGTGTGCAATTAATCCGAAATCATTTTTATTTGTCTGCTTGTTTAAATATTTTACAGGTCTCAGATTGCTGATTGTATCGCTATCGTCTAGGTTACGTATATTGTCTTTGATTCTGTAATCAGATGTTGCGTTGTATGACGAGGCTTCTACTGATCCTCTTACAAATAAATCACCATTACCAGAAATATCACCTGTTATATCCAAATCACCATTACAAGAAATATCCTGTGATACAAATAGACCGCCAGTTATTGAATTACTAGTGCCACCACCACCACCAGATACAAATATACTACCATTTTGATATAGGTTTCCTGAGAAGTTTATTGAACCTGAAATATCTAATGCGTAACCTGAAGCAGGTGCGGTTTTTTTACCAATCGATAATCCTCTGTTGCTTGGTATGCAAATAAATTCACCAGATGTTCCCAAGACAATTTGGTTTGATACATCGATTTTTGCATAGGCACCTATAGCAGTTGAATTGTTTATAATTTTAGAATTATTAATTACATCTGAACGTGATCCTAGAAATGTATTATTTGACCCTGAAACATCTGTTTCTCCAGCATTGGTTCCTATTGCTACATTTTCATTACCAGTTACATGGGCATATAATGCCGCTACACCCAATGAAATATTCAAATTTCCTGATATATTACTATATAAATTGTCGCCTCCGATACTCGTATTGTAATAACCTTCTTTATTAGAAAACAGACTTCTAGCCCCTATTGATGTATTTCCTGAACCTGTAGTATTACCATTTAAGCTTGCAGCTCCAATTGCTGTATTTCCATAATTAGAATTTGTATTTACTGGGTTTCTGTTATATGTATTTAAAGCTGTTTTTACTTGGTAACCAAGGTAATAACCACTAGAAATTGGATTTGGAATTATAGAAAATAATGATACATTATACCCTAGACCATCATATGCAAAAACACCATTGTTAATCCTCATTTGCCCGGAAACATCTAATGCATAACCTGAAGCAGGTGCCGTTGTTTTTCCAATCGATAATCCTCTCTTGCTTGGTATGCAAACAAATTCTCCGGATGTACCTAATACAATTTGGTTGGATAAATCGATATTTGCTCCATAACCTATAGCGGTTGATCTTTCAAGACCTTGATAACCTGATCCACCTAATAATGTTGTATTAGACCCAACATATGTGTTTTTGTATTCATCACTATATAATTTTTTTACTTGTTCTGCTGCAAAATTGTTACTATTAATTTCAACACCATTTTTATAGATATTTCCACGTACAAACAAATCACCATTGCCAGAAATATCACCACCTACAAACAAATCACCATTGCCAGAAATATCACCATTCGTTACCAACCTGGTTTCAAGAAATAGTGTGTTTGCTGAGATATCATTCATTATCATATTGTTGCCAGTTATATTGCCTGATACTAATAATGACCCTGATACATCTAACCCAACACCGGCAGCTGGTTTTCTTGATATTTGGTTGGATGTACCAACCTTTCCTATTGACATTTGTTTAGGAATATACACATAGTCGCTAGCCGTACCCAATACTATCTGGTTTGCTTCAAATATTTTTGCTTGATAACCTATAGCAGTTGAATTTTGTACATTTACACTGCTACTTTGTACTCCTTGAGTTGATGTGATTGTTGTCAAGGGACTTGGATCAATACTAGTTTCATATCCAATAAATGTATTATGACTGAATATAGCCGTGTTTTCACTAGAACCAGAATCTGTACCAATTGCGATATTATAATCACCAGTTGTGTTATATTTTAACGCATCTGTGCCTATAGCAATGTTATCGTTTCCTTCATTTGTTATTAATGCACCTATACCAATACCTATATTATTTGTACTCATTATGTATATTATATTGTTATCATAAAATTACATTTTTTTATACCTAAAATAAAAATGTATATTTGTAAAATATAATTTCGCAACATGTAAAAAAAAACAAATACAATAAATAACAAAATTTAATTTTCTTTAATTTCTAAACCTAGATACTTTCCAAAACCATGGGTCCTCGTATATTACATTTATATTGCGATTTTCATTCAAAATTGTCTTGGCTGTCAGAGCATTTCCATGATCTAGCCAATATTTATAATGAATTAGCACCATGTTATGTTTACAAAGCCCCTTTCTAATTTCTACACGTTGTAATTGACCTAAATTAAGACATTCAAATGTTTCTCTGATTTTCTTTTCGGTTATTTGTTTGCATACGCGTGGAATGCATAGGATTGGTGGGTTGTTTTCCATTAATACATTTATCAGTTGGCATTTTTTTAAAATCATTTTTTTTGGTGTAGGTCATACTTCTTCAAGGGTTTACATGCACAATTCGTGTCGGTTTAAATATTCAATGGTCTCAATGCACGATGGTGTAAAAATTATAAAAGATATATATATATATGAGTAAATTACGTTCGGGTTTAGCAAACGACCGCCGTAGATACAGATGTTATTGTGATACTCCGACTCCTTCAATTGGTATTGTAAGCGGTCAAGGTTCTATTTATTCTGGTAATTTAGAACAAGTCGCCATACCAGGTTCATTGGTTGATTTCGCTGGTCGTATTGATGATTTTGCGGATGGATTAGACGATGGTGATGTACCTATTCCAATGGCAAATATCGTTTTTAATTTTTTTGGTACAAACTATTCAACTAATTTATATTGGTCATCAAATAATGCATTAATATTTGGTACACCCAATCCCACTTTAGAAGTGAATATTCCTAGAAATCCTGTACCATCTATATTGATAGGAAATTATGATAGGACTCTAAAAACATTTTATTATACAAATATTGTAAAATCAAATTATTCAATTACTATATTGCGTGTTACATTTTATGATTATTATGCAAATAGTATATCTGATTCTACTTATCAATATCAAATAAGATTGATTAAAGAAAATATTGGATATCAAAGACAATTTGTTGAAGTATATGTTATTTCTAGCCCACCAAGTCCAGGTTATTCAACTGCTATTAGTAGTTATCCATCTGGTCTTGACGCAAACGGAAACCCGCAAGATACAAATGGAAACCCAATAGATTCAACAAAAAATTCTCCCTACAATATTACAAATGGAACCATTTTTTTGAATCCATGCGGTACAACATATTCAACAAGTAGTCCAATTGCAAATACTTCATTTGTTTTTTCAAGTGATTCAACTGGAACTTCATGGGTTTTTAATAATAATTCATACGTATCTGTATAATAATTATGTTGGCGATTTACATTTCTAAAGGTCTAATATATTTACAAGCTCACATTTTTTTTGTTTAGGTCATAATTCAGATTCTATGTCACTATCAATATAACCATCAATAACATGTTGTACGCTGCGTTTCAATGCAGGTTTAGGTAAAGGAGTCATTTCACCAGATGCTATCTTGTTATCCGATGCTATCTTATCCAAATCCAAGTCCCAGCGGCTGTTTTCAATCTTGATATTTGGAGGACGAAGACGAGTAAACTCCTGGACATCCCGCTTTACTTCTTTTTGTACTTCCCTCTTGTGATTGCATGTGCCATTGCTAGTATCAGTACTAGTGTTATCAATAGTGTCATTACTAGTGATAACACTAACCCCATTGCTATTGTCATTACTAGTGTATCTGCTAGTGTCATTCTTGTCAGACATTTTAGTTTATTAATTTTAGTTTCAAATTTTATTTTCATTCATTTTTTCAACCTTTGGAAAAGGTTGAGCCAAATCCGATAAAAGTTAAGATTTCAAATAATTATTGAAATATTATTGTGATTTGGCTCAACCTTTTTCAAAGGTTGAATTTTGTTAAGATTTGGCTCAACCTTTTTCAAAGGTTGAAAAATTGAAATGTTTTTCCGAGTTTCATCATAATCAATATTTATTTTATAGATTATTTCTACTAACTGCTCTTTTGTAAACTATTATGTCACGCTTCATTCGCCCTCTCGGAGATCGCATTCGCAAATTCCTAGAGTCTGCGAACCTTGATAAAAAGCCCCACCAAGTGGATGGCATCAAGTGGTGCGTCAAGCGTGAGGCTCTAGGTCTTGGACAAGTTGAAGGCGAAAAAGGAGGTATTCTGGGAGGAGGTGTACTGGGAGGAATTGTCGCCGACGAAATGGGCCTCGGAAAAACTATTCTCATGATCGGGCTGATGGCAGTCAATAAGAAACCCAGCACATTGATCGTTTTGCCCCCCATCCTGATTAGCCAGTGGAGCGACCAGATCTACAAGATGACTGGCCATCGTGCTCTCATCTACCACGGCCAAAACAAGAAAAAGGTTACGTTGACTTCGCTAAATGACTCGCGAGTGGTGTTGACCTCGTATAACGCTGTCGCCATTAACAAGAAACACACATTTGCAACCACTTTGTTGCATTCGGTTGAGTGGTCACGCATCATCTTTGACGAAGCACATCATCTCCGCAACAAGAATACATCAGTGTTCAACGGAGCGTCTATGCTCAATTCGTCGGTGCGTTGGATGGTCACTGGGACGCCAGTCCAGAACCGCATGAAGGATTTCTACAATTTGTGTACAATCTTGAAATTGGAACCGGCATTCTATCGCGATCCGGCGAATTACGCGTCGTTCATGATCAAACGTACAAAGATTAGCTGTGATAAAGAAGATGTCATTGGTCTGGTTTCGCAGGCTAGTGCGATCAGTTGGGCTAACAAGGAGGAAGAGGAGCTGTCACTTTCCGTTCACGAGAATCTTAACAACGCAGCCAGCGACAAACTGGTGTGGTTTTTGAAGGCTCGGCAAGTGTGCGTTTTGCCGCAGTTGGTTGATACGCGTGTGATGTCTACTAGTAAACTGGATTATGTGTGTGATTTTATATTGGCGAAAAAAAATGATGGGAATGGAAAGTTGGTGTTTTGCAGTTTTCGCAAGGAGATTGATATGGTTTATCATAAGCTGGTAGAGGGGGGTGCTGGTAGTGTGGTGATTCTCGATGGGCGGGTAAGTCCCAAGCAGAGGTCGCTTGTATTGGCGGCTAAGAATGACGTGATGATTGTACAGATAAACACGGGTTGCGAGGGGCTTAATTTGCAGGAGCATTATAGCGAAGTGTATTTCGTGAGTCCTCACTGGAATCCATCAGTGGAGGATCAGGCAGTGGCGAGATGTCACAGGTTCGGGCAGACAAAGTGCGTAAATGTTCATAGGTTTCATATGTCACCGGATGAATCGATGGATCAGTTCATTGCGACGTTGCAAGGTAAGAAGAGAATGTTATACAACCTTTAGAAATCAACCTTTGGAAAAGGTTGAGCCAAATAGAAAACAAATTTAAATTGAAGTAAGAAATAATAAACCTTTTTTACTTATTGGACTGAGATTGATAAAAATGAATCTATATTAATACTTAATAATAATACATATATTGTATAATGCGATCTCTTATCAACATTGTAAAGAACTTCTTTCCCAAGCAGGTCCAAACGCCTGTTGGTAGATGGAACATTGATTATTGCAGCGTCAAAACTAACACCAAAATAGACTTGTCAAATGAGGACCATTGTGGTACATGTGGGGAATATGCCAAAATCCGTGAATTTGCTTTGAAAAATAACATCATTAAAGGTGACGTTAAAAAATAAACCTTTGGAAAAGGTTGAAAAGGATTAAGCCAAATAGGATAAAATATATAAATGTAGTACTAATATACTTTTTTTATTTTGAATATATAAGGTTAATGGCGGCTAGATTCGATGAGTCGTCTGTGTCTCGTCAGAAAGATGAAGTATGTAGGTCCGGACGCAAAGCAAATATTAACCCAGCACATATACCTTACAGACAATTCTTAAACGCAATCGGAACCAATAATGGTCTTGAGGGGCTGGGTTGTGGTGACGAATTTCCATACGTTACATATGAAGATGGAAAATATTGTTGTGCAAAGGACGGAATGACTAATCAACAACTTTTAGATTATATAAATATGTTACTTGAATCTGCTATGAGTAATACCAACGACGCAATGTTTCAACGCAACCTTGGAAACATTCAAATTATAATTGGAGAGAGAAATAGATTACTTGAAAGTGATGTTGACTTGGTTGATAATATTGTTTTACCTATAAATCCTAATACACGTGTTGCGTATGATAATGTTAATGAATGGCTTAAGGCATCAAATGCAAGATCAAATGCTTTGCAATATGACCTTCGTCGTACAACTGGATATCCTCCTGAAGAATTTAGTAATCCAGAATTTGATAGTACGCCACAAAAAGTTCCTTTGTCTTTAAGTAATATTAAAGCAGTTAATGCTGTTAGTGTGGCTAATTATAATGAAAGGATTCGTAATGAGAAGGAGGTCATCAAGAAAAAACAACAAACAGCTAAATTCAAACCTCCTTCTAGGCCTTCTAAAGCATCTGAGAAAGAAGGTGGGAAAACAATAAAAAGAAAGATAACGAGAAGGAGAAATAGAAATAATAGTAAAAAAGGTGGTTCTCGTAAAAAGAGAACTACTCGCAAAAACCGGAAATAAAAATAATTTTGGACTCAACCTTTCTCAAAGGTTTATTTTTTTGGCTCAACCTTTCTCAAAGGTTGAAAAGGTTGATTTTTGTTATGTTTTTTTTAAAGGTTGATATAGTATGTTGCCCTTTCTGTACAACCATTTAGTGAATTGTCTGGGGGTCAACATGGCATTTGAGATCAAGGAATTTATCCGTGGCAGCAGCAATGGTGTCAAATCTCAATTGTTGATATTAGATGGCGTTAAAACGGATTTTGATGAAGATGACGTTTTACGTAAGAAAAATAGATGGCGTAAGTATTCACTTTAAACTTTGTGTGGATTATAATTTAACTTTGTTTTTTTATATAATATTAAAATAAACTTAAATGTATTAATTTATTCATTTAAATGGATATTCGACAGGTTGTTTTGTGGGGTCATAAGCTGCATTCTCACACTCATAGTTACATTCACAACGCATATGTTATTGCTTTCAAACATCTTGGTTATAAAACGTTATGGCTCGACAATAATGATGATATCTCAGGTATAGACTTTACCGGAACCTTTTTTATTACGGAAGGTCAGGTCCACCAGAATATGCCTGTTCGTAATGATTGTTATTATGTTCTTCACAATTGTGACATGAAAAGGTATTGTGATTTGCCGGAGAGACAATATATGATTTTGCAGGTGTATACACATGATGTAGTCAAAAAGCACTTTGCTACTGCTATTGACGTTTCGGAACTTTCCTATTATAAAGATAATTGCTTATGGATTCCTTGGGCAACGGATTTATTGCCTCATCAAATTGATGAGAATATTGCCAAACTAAAAGGCGGAGAGTTTAAAAATCACAATATGGTGTCGTTTGTTGGCTCTATGACTAGACCATGGGCTTTTATCAAGCAATTTTGCGATAATAACAATATACGTTTTTTTAAACCTTCCAATTTATCTGTTGAGGACAATATTCGTTTTACACAGGCATCGATTGTTGCACCTGCGGTTCAGGATGACTGGCAGTGTACAAATGGATATATACCATGCAGGATATTCAAAAATATAAGTTATGGTAAAATGGGAATGACAAATAATTCAGCGGTTTATACGTTATACAATCGTGATATCATATATGATGAAAATATTGATGAGCTTATGAGAAAGGGTCTGGCATTTGAATCGCTTCCATTTGAAGAGCGTGTTAATAGGTTAGTTCCGTTGATGGAATTGACAAGAGACAAGCATACCTATTTGAATCGAATCCAGAGTCTATTTGATTTTTTTATAAAGATCAAAAAGATTAATGGTTAGAATGTGTACTATCCAAAAACGCTCTCACAGCTGTAAACAACATAAAGAAACCCGTCCTCCTTGCATTGTTCTTGTTCGTATATGCTGCTTATCAACGTATTTGTATTCATCACGGCTTTGTTTACGAATAGAAATAATCCCTTGTCTGAATTGAGATTAAGACGCTTTCGAATAACATATAGGAGTTGACCAGTGGTCAAGTCGACAGGCACTAGATATTTGTGTTTATCTATTTCGGGGGTTGTTGTTGAATGCTTATTGCGTGAGACAATTACGGGTATACGATCCGGATATTTCCGTTTGAGTTTTTCAGCATCATCCCTATTTTTTGCAACCATCTTTATTTATATATGCATTTATTATATAAATAATGAAATCAAAAATTATCAAAATGATAAATAGTAAGAGTAAGAAGAAACGCGATTTCGAGACAAAGTTCTTAGACCTTTGTCGACAGGTTCAGCAAACAAAAAAGCGTAAAAGTAAATATATGTCTGATTTAAGCATTCACGAAGACACATTGTCGGATGAAAAGGTTGTTAGTTTGGGCAAGATTCCAAGCCCAGCAAAGATTGATACTCCTGCAAAGGTCGAAGAAAAAGAAAAGGTTGCTAGTTTGGAGAAGGTTATGCCTGTTATTGTGGAAAAAAAAAAGAGACGCATTTACACAAAGAAAAACAAACTGGCTGTTGTGAATGTCTTAGAAAAAGAAAAAGAAAAAGATGCTGATTCTAAAAAGGATATAGATATTCCCGAAGAATCTACTAAAATGGCGATAACCAAGGAACGTCATTTGGCCGCACTTTCAAACATCGAATCGTTCAAAACAAACGGGTTATCCTTCATTGAGTCATTCTCACAGGCTGATTTGGATGACATGCTAATTGTAGCGAATGATATGTATTATAACCAGGGCGTTGATGGCAAACAAGTTTTAATGACGGATAATGAATACGATATTGTAAAAGAGTTCACATCTTCGAAATTTCCAAAAGATTTGGTGGCTTCTGCGGTTGGGGCGCCGATTGTTGCTTCTATTGCAGGAAAGAAGTTGAACAAGGTCAAGTTGCCTTTCGAAATGTGGTCTATGGACAAGATCAAGCCGGACTCTGGCTCGCTTGCTACATGGAAGAAGAAGTATGTGGGTGGATACGTAGTGTCTGTAAAGTTGGACGGGGTGAGCGGGCTTTATGCTGCGACTGCTGGCGGTGGGAAGTTGTATACTCGCGGAGATGGCAAGTATGGCCAGGACGTCAGTCATCTGATTCCCTTTCTCAAGTTGCCGGAGATTGCTGCCGGCGTTGCCGTTCGCGGCGAGTTTATCATTGACAAGAAGCTGTTCAAGACAAAGTACTCTGAGTTGTTTGCGAATCCGCGGAACATGGTGTCTGGTATTGTCAACTCCAAAACTGCTGATGACAAGGCGAAGGATGTTCATTTTGTCGCATACGAATGCATCACACCCGTTCTGAAACCCAGCAAGCAGTTTGAGACGCTTTTGGAGTATGGATTCGAGGTGGCCGAGCATCGGATGTTTTTGGACGCGGCTAGTCTTACCAATGAGGCTCTCTCTGACTACTTGGTTGATCGCAGAACCAATTATGATTATGAGATCGACGGGATCATTGTTTCCGATGATAAGATATACGAGCGAGTCTCTGGAAACCCTGATCACTCGTTTGCATTCAAGATGGTATTGTCTGACCAGAAGGCAGAAGCAAAGGTCGTCGATGTTATTTGGGAGGCCAGTAAGGCGGGACTTTTGAAACCGCGTGTCCGCATTGAGCCCATTAAGTTGGGCGGCGTTACCATCACCTATCTAACTGGTCACAATGCGAGAAAGATTAAAGACGAGATGATTGGAATTGGTGCGATCATTCAGATGATTCGGTCGGGGGATGTCATTCCAAAGATTGTGGGGGTGAGTGTGCCAGCGGAGAAACCAAAAATGCCGTCGGTGCCTTATGTGTGGAATGAGTCTGGTGTAGATGTAGTTATTGAGAATGTTTCCGATGATAAGGGCGTTCAGGAGAAGAATATTGTGGCGTTCTTCACCGAGATTGGTGTTGAAGGATTGAAGGCGGGGAATGTCGGGAAGATAGTCGAGGGTGGATTTGATACGATACCAAAGATCATTTCTATGACCAAGCAGGATTTTTCAAAGATTGGATTCAAGACGACCGCTGAGAAGTTTGCGGTTGGGATAAAAGAGAAGCTGTTGGGTGCGACGCTCGTTCAAGTCATGGTCGGGTCTGGTTTGATGGGGGCTGGAATTGGTAGCCGTAAGATTGCCCCCATTCTGGAGAAGTTTCCCGACATTCTCACTTCTTCCTTGACGCATGGTGAGAAGATTGAGAAGATGAAGTTGATTGATGGAATCGGACCGGAAACAGCTGGGTTGTTCGTTTCCAATATTGATCGGATGGTCGCATTCTTGAAAGAGTGCAATTTGGAATATAAATTGATTTTAGATAAGAAGGCGGATAGTGGCGTTAAGGCGACGATGATTGAGTACGACAAGAGCAATCCGTTGTTTGGCTTGCATGTTGTCATGACAAAGGTACGCGACGATGAGATTACCGCCGCTTTGGCAAAGCATGGTGGGTTCCTCGATGATACCATCAAGAAGACCACTTCGGTGTTGGTTGTAAAGTCGATGACCGATGTTTCGAACAAGACCAAGTACGCGGTTGATAACAAGATTCCGATTATGACTCCGGACGAATTCAAGAAGACTTATATGTGAATGGATTATTTGTTGTTTATGATTTATTATTTGTTGCTAGGTTTGCATCTTGTTTTGCAGAAGTATGTGTGGATTCCTGTTTTTTCGGATAGGACATGCATTATGAATCCGATTAAAAACACGATTGTCATATTGTTTCTTTGCTTGGTTCCATGGGTGGATTGCTGGCTTTGTTTGGCTAATTGTTGATTGAATATATAAAGTATCATATTGTAAAGGATAACAAATATGATACCCTCGATGATACACTCTAGGATTAGCGTTGCTGTTGTATTTTGGCTTATGTATTTGATGGGTGACTCTGTTTGATTTTCTCTCAATTGTAAAAAAGAACAAGCAGATCCGTGGTTGCAATAATAGTCGTGGATTTGCAGTATGTTGCCTAACAAGTGTTTTAAAAAACCTGTTGTGAACAATAGGATGGTTGCTTTTGTTTTTGAGTTGATGGTGGTTGTTTGGCTTAGTATGTAGAATATGAATAAACTATACAATCCTACTGCGATTGATTCGATAACGTAGTTCACCATAATATATAGAAATATAATTTTTTGTTTGGATAATGTATAATGAAGAAGACCTTTAAGAAAAATAGAAAGGAAAGGGAAAGGAGAAAAACGTTGAAGAGAAAAGGACGAGACAGGCAAGGAGGTTTCTTATCAAAGCTTGCTGAGAAGGTTGGCTTACGTAAAATCAGAAATCAAGGTCCTGATAGAGAAGGTTATGATGGTTTCACACTTGATGGACCTACTACTTTGGATAAAGTGGAAGTGAATGAAGATTTTGGTGCCTCCCCGGTAACTCCTGAACTTTCTGACGATGAACGCGTCTCATACTTTGCTTCAACGCTTACTCCTGATATGAATTTAGATGAACGTTTACCTGGACTTATTGACACATTGAGATCTATTAAAGATGACAAAAATTTTGAAAAGGCCCTCAGGTCTTTATCTCCGAATGTAATAACAAAACTTCCTGTGGATATTATAGGGCGAAGAGCTAGGTTGGGTGGTGGCGGGAAATCTCGTTCCAATAGCAAGAGAAAGATAAAGAGAACGTTAAAACGTGGGGTTAATTGCTTGCGTTAATGTGGTGGGTGGTCTGGATAGTGATGTGGGATTGTTGTTATATATTGTATAATAACAATGCATAATGCGTGTTGTGTTTATTGTGTAACGGGAGGGGTTAAGAGAATGTAAGAAGGTAAGTGAACTGGTTCAATATAATTTTTTGAATTATATCATTATTTGGATGGATAGTTACGCCTTTGAAGAATGGAACTTCGTTACATTTTTTTGTAAGGATTGGATTATGACAGATAAGTTTCCAACCAGACTCCACAGGCGTCCCATCTTCATCGGTTTAAAATAATGTGTTATATATAATGAAAAAGTGTGTGAAATGCAACCAGTCAGTTAGCTGGAGAATGTTGTTTATTTTGTTAATGATTGTTGGTTTTATATGGGTTTCGTATTTTTTATTTGAGATTGATGAGTCTTTTAGTAAACAAAATAGAAGTTTAGATGTAGATGATTTTTGTGTTTTACAAAATGATAATTATTTGGATACTATGGATATGCCATGCCCTGAGTTAAAAAAGGACGTACTCGATAAACTTCCCGAGGGATATCAGTTCCTTGATTATGTGTATAAAATAAAGAATGTTGCGTTATCAACATTTCATCGTGATGTAACTTCAAGCAAGAATGTTTACAAGACTAATCATCCTGTTTATACACTTATATTGTATAAATCGGAAGGAGAGCTTTTGTCGGTTTGCCCAGGGAGTGCGAAAACATTCCCATTTGTTTGGTCTAGGATTGTAAACGTTAGCGGTAAACCAGGAACTGCGTTTCTATTTGATTGCGATTTGTTGCATGCTGGATGTATAAATAACTGCAGAGAACGTGATGTGATTCAGTATAAAATATGTCATCAAGATGACGTTGAAAAACTGAAACATCTGCAGGGTGTTCGGATGACAAAGACGGATAAATGTAAAATCACAACTCCTGGAAAAGTTATGAGAAAGCTATCATATGTTTTTGAATTTCCAATCAATTATATGTTCTATCCGTTGATGATCAAGCGTGAGAACTCGGATAGCTTTATTGGAATGATTCAATCGTTTGTTCCGCTTCAATACTATAATAATGTTTAGTCGAATAATGTTTAGTCGGCGTTAATGTTGTGGGTGGTCTGGATAGTGTTGTGGGATTGTTGTTATATATTGTATAATAACAATGCATAATGCGTGTTGTGTTTATTGTGGTTGGGTTGGGTTGGTTTGGTTTGGTTTGGACGGGTTAGTTAAGAGAATGTCAGCAAATAAGTGAACTGGTTCAAGTCGCTCAAGATCTCGTCGCGGATGTTCAAGAGGTCGGTATCTTTAATTGGGATGTTGGATAAATATTTTTTGAACGCCTCTATACGCTGTTTCAATTTTGTTGGCGATTCTATGTCTATCAGTTGGATTGATTTCTTATCGGATAAGTTCATGCGGCTTCCATTCTTTCCCAGAAGTACCTCGATGAACTTGTCCATGTGTTCGTTGAGGGACTTGTAGAGATTATCGGTTGCCTGGTGGGTAGAGAAGCTGTGAGTCCTCCAGTGATATAGTTTTACCATGAGCAGCATTTCAAAGAACATGATTGTGATTTCTTCATCAAAGGATCTCTTTTTTCCATATCTTCTCTTTTGAGTTTTTGGCATTTGTATATACCATCGAGATTTTATTGTTTTATTTTTGTTTTCTGGTCTTTGTTTGGGTTTTAGTTTTTCCTCTTAATGAACGAGTCCTCTTACTATTTCTCTTTGTAGTTCTTTTTCCTTTTGAAAAAAATATGTTGAGCTACTTAATTATAAAATTATTATTGGTTATGTTTATTGTTTATTGAACGAACCTTGTTTCAAAGTTATTGATTGCTGAACCCCTCACGATCATCTTATCCTTGAACACTTGCTCTTCCGTGATATGCTTGACGAGAAGATCAAACAACGGATCCCTGTTGCAAACGCACAAGAACTCTGCATAATGTCCCGGCGAGGAGTTGCGTGTCTCTAGCTCCAAGAGATTCACGTACTTGGACTCTTTTTGATTCGGGATCGTGATCAGCGTCTTCTGCTCCGGCGTATCTCCTGGCTTTCTCGACTGCGAATTTGCGACTATCGCATTTTTCACAATTGTATCGATCGCCTCGTTGGCATTAAAGATATACTGCTTGTCGTCCCGGTCTCGCATGACAAGGTACTCGACCTCTCCGTGATTTGTCATTACCAGGCTCAGATACTCACGGAGGTTCTCGGGATTGGTGGCGAGGTGTTCCTTGAGTAGTAGCATCTTAGTTCGCAGCTGCTGTTTGGTGTTTTGTTTGTTTGTATTGTACTCTTCGAATGTGGGTGGGTAGATGGTGAGGAGGTCCTTGCAAATTTGGGCTGACTCGGAGCCCTGTGCCCAGTTTGTGCTGTTTCTGGAGTACAAGGCGAATTGGATTCGCTTGCAGACTTTCTTGAGTGAGAAACCGATGTCGTTCTTTACTACGTCGGGCTTGGTGTGACCCTTGACGACTACACCGCCGATAAGGGCGGCGAAATCATCTTCGTTTGAGTGGCCGGCCTTCTTGACAACGGAAGCCTTCTCGCTGGACATGGCCTTCTTCTTGTGCTTGGGGGACTCCATTTGACTGGGTGCTTGGATTATGTTCTGCTGCTCCATTTTAGTTTTATGATTGTCTATTTGATTGAAAATTTCTTTCAATTTTATTTGGTCTGTTAATTGGTTTGGATAGAATTGTTTGTGTTTTATATATGAGCTGTTAACTATTAGCGGTATTAAGAATGGTCTAAGTAACATGGATGACTTAATTGGGTGTTTGTTTTTTGTTATCATTTTTTCATCCACTTATCCACTTTTGGAAAAAGTGGAGCAAAAATTGATAATAAAAAGGTGTATTTTTGCTCCACTTTTTTAAAAAGTGGATAAGTGGAAAATAAAATTGAATTATTTTTTCTGGTTTATCCTGATTGTACTATACTAGTAAAACTAGCTAAAACAACAACAACAACTAACAATAATGTCTACTACTAACGTATCCAAGGTATCCGTTGGAGGAAGAGGAATTAGGCCGGTAAAGCCTAGTCACAATCCCGAGGCCAAGGTCGTCACTCACAAGGAGATTGAAGAAAGGGCCAACGCTGTAGATCGTGCAATTGACGAGAGGTTGTTGCAGTGCAGGCTTCTGACTATCGACTTGCAGGAACAGGAGAGGGGTCGCAAGAGTCGTGAGGCTGCGATATTGAAGAGGGATCTCGAGGAGATTGCAGCGAATGGCGGAAACGTGTTGTGCGGCAACGTGTTGAGCATCAAGACCATTACTCCGTCTATTATCAACCTGTCGTTCATGTACCTTTTGCATAAGACGTCAATTGATAGTGCGTTTGAGCTTCACCCGGACCAGGCCTTTGAGGAGGATTTTGAGATTGATACTGATTTTCCTACACTTTTCCAGGTATTCGGAGAGTCGTTGTTTCCTGGGATTCCTGTTAACGATGAATTTCGTCGAGTTGCAAATGAGTTGTTTAAGGCGTCTATGGAGTTTCATTTTGGGGAAGGAAATATTAGCAGTAGCTTTTACTACGATGATCATGATCGTGTCTTCAGTGTTACTCCCAAGGGTAATGTGTGGTTCAATAATCGATGCCCTGGACTTGTGGATGGATGGATTCGTGAATATCGTCAGGAGATTAGGATGAAGAAGGAAAGGACTTTGGCTAAGAAGAAGCAGCAGGAGGAGTTGCAGATGCAGAAGGAGGAGTTGCAGATTCAGAAGGAGTTGCGGGAGGAGTACTTCAAGGGGGTGCAGTTGCAGGAGGAGCTGGAGAATGTTACCAGATTTCGGGAGGAGCTGGTCAATCTAGAAAAGGCGAAGAGTCTTGAGGCTGTCAAGGAGGAATATCATGTGGAAGCGGAAGTGGAAGCGGAAGAGGATAGAAATATAGTATACGGGTGGATACAGACATCATTGGATGGAGATTCTGAAGAAGAGTAGTTTGATGGGGTTGCGTGATGAGGGGTTATTAGAATTACATATAGATTATAGATTATAATAAAAAATTGAATGATTTTTTTGTTGCAAAGTACAAGGCACTAATTGTTATTTATACATACTAAAATGAACGTAAACCATTTCTACTATGTCCGCACGAAAAATGAGGATGATGTGGATGGAGAGGCTTTTGTTGCTAGACTAATAGACATTGACGACGACCGCCTCATCTTTGATCACCATCGTACGGATGTATATCGCAGTCGTTTCAGTGATAAGTCTACTTATATTTATTCTCCCAAGTCGATTGTGTTTTATTTCGATATGTTAGATTTTGTTCAGGGTAGGCGATACAGGTTTGTGGATTGTTACAGGAGGTCTCTCGATGATTGTTTACATTCTTACTTTGGAGAGATTGTGTCAATTGATGATTATGAGTTTTGTATTAAAGTGGATGGTGAAGATGGTCTAACGTGTACTAGCATATTCATGATGAATAGTATCATCAACTTTTAAAAAAAGTTGAGCAAAAGTTGTATTCCACTTTTGGGAAAAGTGGAGCAAAATTTGTAGAAAAATGTGGTTAAGTTGTAATTGTATATTTTTGCTTTACTTTTGCTCCACTTTTTCTACAATTTTTGCTCCACTTTTTCTAAAAGTGGAATTTTTTATTTCTTGTTACAATGTAATGAGCGAATACGATAGTGGAGAAGAATATGGAAAGACTCGTTCCGAGTCTTCGGATTCGCAAGATGAATCGCGTGTTGGAGTGAGTGGATGGGTTGGTCTTAAAGAAGAGTTTAGTGTTAGTTTATCCAAATTATTGAATCCATTTATGAAACAAGATATGGTGATTAAATACACTGGTATGGTTATCGAAAAAATGGAAGAATGGAAAATTATTAATGGGTTTTTATCAGATCATTATATTGAAGTTCTTGAGATGGAAAAAAAAGTTTTATCAAATATAAAAGACGTTATTAAAGGATGGGAAGAAGTCGCTAATGGGAAAGTTATAGATATTGGTGAAGATGACCCAAGATTAAATGAATTTATATTAGCTATTGACAAAACGTTTGGTATTAATACTGAAAAGGATTCATCTGAAGATTTACCTTACAATTCTGAGTCGGATAAAGAGGGAGCTAAAGAGCCTTTTAAAATAAGAGTAACGATGTTGTTGACACCCTATATGAACGTAGCAAATGTCATTTCTCAGGTTGATGAGTGTGAAAAAATTATGAATAAAATTATAACAGATGAAAAATTAAATGAAGAACAAATTGCTGCTAGGGAAAATAAAGTAATATCTGCGATAAAGAGGGTTGTTAACACCTGGGCAAAAAAATATTCTCAAGAAAGAGCCATCGATATAGGAGAGGAAGAAATGAAAGAACTGAAATATGCAGTTAGATTGGGATTATCGGGTGGGAGAAAAACCAAAAGGAGACGTAAAACTAAAAAACGGGTTAGGACTACTAAAACTAAACGAGGTATTAAAAGTAAAAGGACTAGGTCTTAATTATAGATTGTATTTTGCTCCACTTTTCTTAAAAGTGGATATAAAAAATGAATGTAAATACATTCTAATATCGTATTGTACTATACATATGTCTGATAATACAATACTCACGGACAAATCAAAGAAGGAGCTGCTTACCATTTGTTCAGAACTTGGTATTCAAAAATGCTCTTCGAAGACTAAGAACGAGCTGATCGGTTTGATACACTTCCGCGAAGTTTGTAAAAATATAACAGGAGATTTTGCTCCACCTTTATTAAGCCTAGCGGAAAAAGTGGATAATGAGGTTTTAGACCCGTTAGAACGCGAGGAGCCTTATTTGGCTGAGTTTCTAGATAGCATTCGTTCGACTAGTGGTTCTGGAGGGGGGTTTAAGCGTATCATTGCGTCCCCTCTTCGATACGCGGGTGGGAAGAGCAAGGCTGTCGGTCTGATTCTCGGTGAGCTTCCCAAGCTGAAACACAAGCGTATCGTTTCTCCATTCTTCGGCGGAGGTTCGTTCGAGTTGTGTGTCTCGCAGTCGCTCGGGATCGAGGTCATTGGGTATGACGTTTTCGATATGCTCACGAATTTCTGGGATGTTCTCATTAATCGCCGCGACGAGTTCGTTTCGGAATTGAAGAAGTTTGAGATCAATGAGACGGAGTTTACTCGGAATCGACACATTCTGCTGGCGTACTGGGACAAGGTAAAGCCGGCGACTCTTGTCTACAAGACAAAACAGAAGATGGACCTTAGTTCCGAGGAGATGACTCGGTTGGATGGTGATAAGCTTATGCAGGCGGTTTACTATTACTACAACATGACGCTTTCATATGGTCCCATGTTCTTAGGGTGGCCGAGTTCGAATGAAATCAAGAAGGAGAAGTTTGATCGGCGGATTGAGAAGTTGGGTGGTCTTCAATTGAAGGGATTGAAGGTGAGTTGCTGTGATTTCAAGACGGCTATTTTGAATCACCCGGATGATTTCCTATTCTTGGATCCGCCGTACTATCTCGGGCAAGATTCGAAGATGTTCAAGGGGATGTACCCGAATTGTAATTTTGCGATCCATCACAATGCGTTTGAACACGATGTGCTTTGCGAGCTGCTGAAGAATCACAAGGGCGGGTTCTTGCTCACGTACAATAACTGCGAGACGATTCGGACGATGTATGCGGGGTTCAAGCAGACATTTCCTGAGTGGCAGTACACTTACGGGCAAGGTGAAACACGAATTGGCAAGAATCGTACCAATTCGAATATCAAGGAGAGTCACGAGATATTTATTATTTGTCCTACACTTTTAGAAAAAGTGTAACAAAAACAGATAATGGGTTTTGCTCCACTTTTTCAAAAGTGGATAAGGGGTTTTGCTCCACTTTTATTAAAAGTGGATAAAAAATTGAATTTTTTTACACTTTTCTTACTAATTTATAAAAAGTATATACAATGCCGTTTCCCGATTTTGATACAGACAGGGAGAGGTTCGTCAGGTTTGTTCAGGCTAACATGGACGTGTTTGACACGCTATTGTTCAGCGGCAAGTATTATCTAACGAGAGGACTCAACACGCAGAATATTAATGAGGGGTATTATTTTATGAGAAGTATCAATTTGAGTGATGATGCGAACCTTGGCGCATTGCTCTATCATCTTGACGATTTTAATGATGGAATCCATACCGATATTCACTTGATTGTCGATGCATTTGTAAGCTGGTTTGAACACGACCTTACTCGGAAATATTTGAGAAAATACACTCTTAGAATACACTTTTAGAATACACTTTTAGAATACACTTTTAGAAAAAGTGTAACAAAAAATACACTTTTTACAACTTCGTAAGAAAAGTGTAACAAAAAATACACTTTTTACAACTTCGTAAGAAAAGTGTAACAAAAAATACACTTTTTACAACTTCGTAAGAAAAGTGTTGCAAAAAAACATATTAGGAGTTTTGCTCCACTTTTTCAAAAGTGGAGATCAGGGGTTTTTAGTTTTCATTATTTTTTGATCCCTAGTAAAGGTCGTTTATCGTACTTGAAGTCGTTATATTTGCCATTTTTATCAACAAAATGAAGGAATATTTGTATGTGATTATCGTAAGTACAAGGTTCTCTCCAATGAGGAAGTTCGTCGCCTTTGTAAATACAAAGATCGCCTTCATTCAATACCAAAGAAGTATCAACCCCATTAGAATGAAAGGATATAGGCCAAGGAGAAGTCTTATCACATTGTATGCAAAGAGTAGCGGAATACTGACAACTTTCTCTATCAGTATGCTTAGCTAAAATAGCATCCTTGTAATAAATTCGCATATAGGAATAAGTAGGATGTAACTCAAGACCCAATTGGGCTTCCATAAGAGGTTTCAATAACAATAATAATGATTCACTAAAAAGAGATGCATAGTGAGAAAATGAATTTTTACTTTGATGGTCACCGAAAGTGAATAAATTAGGTAACGTGTTTTTATCATGACAACTTATATCCTCTAACATTTTACTTTGGTATTGTAACAATGATATGGTATCCTTTGACAATACATCACGCACAACAACATACTTGTTATCTTTGAATGTCATATATTATAAACTATAATATGTATTTATATACATTTATATCATATATTTATTTGCGTTTTTGTTTGCGTGTTTTATTGTTCATTCTTTTTGAGCAGGACTTGCAGTCATTAAATAGTCCAGGTATAAACTTGCCTAGTTTGATCATTTGTATTTCGGCAGTTTTAAGGTTCTTTTTAATAGTTCCTGCATGTTTTCTTTTGTGATATCTGCTAATACTTTTATAACCCTTTCCATTTTTAATAGAAACCTTACGCACTATTTTTCCTCCAGATTGAATGTCTACTTGTTCAATATTCTTATATTTGAAATCTTCTATTGTGTGGGGGGTGGACATCTATATATTATTATAATAAAATAAAATAATTAATAATATACAATTATTTATATGAAGGAATTATTTGTTCACTTGTTTCACATACTCATCGTTGGTTCTTTGTTTTTGTATGTAGGAATAAAAAGAACAGAAATGCCGAGCTTTATGTATAGTGTCTTGATAACATTAGGAGCAGTAATCATTTTGTATCACAGCTTCAAGGTTTACAAAAAGGTGATTGCTGGAACAAATCCATGGGTAAACTATATACATATTCTTATCGTTGGACCATTACTACTTTATATTGGATTAAATAGAGAGAAAACACAAAGGCTTTACTTTGAACTATTACTTATGTTAGCATTTGCGGCGATTGGATATCACGGGTATTACTTGTTTGATTAACGTTTTATTTTTATTTTATTTTATTAAGATTCTTCATCAGAATCTAATGTATAACCTTTATGATGTGTCCTTGCATAGCAATCTGGGGAATAATGACCTGGACGACCACATCGATAACAAGCACCCTCTTTCTTGGCAGTTGTTGGTTGTTGTACAAAGCGAGATTTTTTATTCCTTTCCTTACAATTCTTTTCCTTGCACGATTTTTCATGAACGCCACAACCAAATGCTGTTGTAAAAGTTCTATCGCAATATTCACAACCCCATTCATCAGATTCTTGCTCCTCGTCGTCATCTTCATATTCTATCTTATTACCTAACACGTCTGTTTTAGCATGACAATCCCTTACAAAGTGACCTTGTCTTCCACACTGAGTGCAGAGGTCTTTGGCTGCCCAAATCTCCATTTTTAGAGCATCCATATGGAATTCACTAAGTTGAATTTCAACATAAGAACCGCCGCGAACCTTATCAATACCATACTTAGACATATATTCCTTTGTAACCTTGTCCTCTTCAAACGATGATACATTTGCAATAGTCTTTACTAGCGAAATTGGTTTATACTTTCTAGTCCAAGCAGAACCACTTCCACCAAGATGTTGTTTGTATCTATTCGCCACATTATCACTTTTACCAACATAATATCTACCACCCTCAAGAAGTAGAACATAAATATTAGTATTAGACATTGGTATTAGACAATTATTTTTTGTATGTCATGTTTTAAATAAAATTATATTCATTTTTATTTAAAATTTAATTTTATTTAAAATTTTTAAAATTCCGTCGTTATCCATTTCTTATTCAAGACCGCGGTTACACTTGAAAACGCACCATGTGTCCATCCTTGATTCTTACCAACAACTTCCCCCACAACTAGAATACCATCTTGAGGATGTTGAGCCTCGTTTATAAATTTGTTTCTGTTTTCATATTTGGGGTTGAGCGGAGTGTAATAGTGTGTTCCTATCGGCCAATAGTAATCTCTTATCGCCAGCAAGTCTAAGCTCTTGTTTGGGATTCCAAGGGCTTCTTCTATTAAACCACAGAGTTGATCTCTGTTGTTTGGTGTGTTTTCTAAATATTTTTTTAGGCTTATGGCACTCGCATTGTCTGAATATGCAATCATGTATACTCCTTTGTCTGCATCCATCGGGATTATTTTTTGTAAAGGACCAGGAACAATTGTATAGCCTTTTACATGCTGTTTAATAATGTCGGAGGATTTTTTTGAGAATTTACCATAGAGTCTTAGAAAAGGTTGACCTTTAATTTCGTTATAAATACTATTCTTATTTGATGCTCCGGGAAGGATTCGTTTAATACTATCAATAGTGGTTGCGACAATAACCTTGTTCGATTCGAATACAATTTGGTTATCAGTTTCGACTACGAAGAGAGAGCTATTATTTGTTTGTTCTTTGCTTATGCTAACCACATTCATCGATGTTTTTATTTTATCGTGCCCAATTTCGTCTGCAAGAGTCGTGACCAATTCTTTCCAATTTACATGGAATCCTTTCCAGCAGCATGCATTGTCTTCCATTCCGTAATCGTTTATAACATCTAAGGCGTCGGCGTTTTCGTAGTCGGTGTATCCGGCTGAGACTAAAAAATCATTGTACAAGGTTGCTCCTAATATTGGTTTGGCGAATTCTTTGAATGTTACGTGTGGGTGGTTTGGATTGTACTCTTTTTTTAGATGTTGCATTACTTTTTTGTCATCAACTACGTCTTTGATTTGGGTTGAATAATATGGTTTGACATCGAATTCGGTTGTTTGCAGGCCAAGTTCGTCTAGCAGTTTGATCAATTGTTTATCTTTATTTTTTCTGCCAACCCCTGCACCAGTTACTATTTGAGTTCCGTAAAATGTATCATTGCTTGTTCGGCCACCAATCCATTTTTTCTTGTATTTTTCTAAAATGATAAACGATGTGGATGGTGATAGTTTTTTTATATTGTACGCAGCGTACAGGCCTGAAATGCCGGAGCCAATTATAATTACATCGTAATACATGTATTATATATAGTAGGATATAATTATAATTGGACTCGATACTTATACACCTTTAGACATTCTAAACGCCGACTCTTGCGGTCGGCGTCTTTGAATGTCTTTAGGCAACCGGTTACTTCGTGACTGATAAACCTCCTTTGTTATATTCAGCATCTCGGCATAGCCGAGATGGCGATATATAAATCGGCGGTTTAATTGTCCGAAGGTGTAAAAGACTTTGGTTTGTGTGATTGGATTAATAAATCTACAACAAATACTCTTTAAAGTTGACAAGTAGAGAGAAAGGTTGTGGGTGGGTTGGGTTGATAAAAATTGAAAATGTTTTTTGAATTACTACTATATGCACAAGTAGTAATAAAATGCCATCTAAATATATATATATTGTCACCAAGTTTGGATACAACAGCACGGGTTCCGATGTGTATGGGACTGGCATGCATCGCGATATGTGGACGCCCGAAAACAAGTTGTTTCGTAGCCGTGATGATGCGTACAAGTATTTCTACAAGGTAGCACCGCCTGATGGTGTGGGACGTTTGCATGTAACAAGATACGCTATAACTATTGAAGAATGTGATGATGCGATTGCAAAGGGCGAGGATAATATTATTATTGAAGAAATTGTTCAGAGTTTTGCCGAGAGCCCATATGGTGCAGTTATCGCGGCAACAAAGGTGGCAGTTTGAGAGAATGGTTAGGATAATGTAAAGAAAAATTGAAATATATTTTTTGATAATTACTATATGCACAAGTAGTTATAATGTCTTACGAATACGTTTACGTCGTTACTGAGTACGGGTCCAACAGCACGCCTAATGATTTATGGACGCCCATAAGCAAGGTGTTTGTTAGCCGTGATGCTGCGTATAAGTATTTTCAAAAAGTATCGCCGCCTATGGATTTTGAGGATGACGATGATTTTCCGGTAACAAGATACGCTATAACCAGCGAAGAGTATGATGCAAAGGTTGCAAAGAAGGAGGAGCGTATTGTGATTGAAGTAAAGTTTAACGGGGGACTCAAGAGGCCAGATGGTGCAGTTATTGCGGCGACGAAGGTGGTGGTTGAGTAGGATGGAAAGTTGGATGGGGAGATGGATGGGGAGATGGATGGGGAATTGGATGGGGAGTTGGATGGGGAGATGGATGGGGAGATGGATGGGGAGTTGGATGGGGAATTGGATGGGGAGTTGGATGGGGAGATGGATGGGGAGATGGATGGGGAGTTGGATGGGGAGATGGATGGGGAGTTGGTATTATATATTTTTTATGGTTAAACACTGCGTAATCGCCACCGCAATCCGTTGCACTATACAAATCCCCCGCCCTGCCTCCCTCGCCCTCTCGAATGCAAAAAAGCACGAAATATGGAAAACCGAGAAATGAGTGACAAAAAATAGAAGTGAGTGACAAAAATATACACCATATATGATGTCATTTTGAATGTTTTTCTACACGAGAAGTTTAATGCAATATAGAATGCAATATAGAATGCAATATAGAATGCAATATAGAATAAAAAATGGTATGCAAAATGGTAATGTAATATATCTAATAGGTTTTGTTACACTTTTTCTAAAAGTCTACATCTTCTTCCTCAGACTCCTCACCCTCGGACTCCTCAACCCCTTCATCGTAATCGTCATCTTCATCCTCGTCATCCGTCTTGATTTCATCTTCATCGATTTCACGTGAGGAAGATTGTACCAAATGTAGATCAGAATCGCTGACGACGAAGCCGTCCTTTTTATAACCACAATACGACTTCGGGTTGTTATAGTTTGAATTAGTATTGATAAGAGTTTCTCTCTTGATATGTGTTCGCTGATAAGTATCCTTCCATCCATGATAAGCACCCTTATTCATAGATAGCTGCACATCGGCAAATCTCTCAGGCTTCTTCGTTATGCGTTTAGATCTGTTCATTTAACTGGTATGTATATTATATACATCAGTAAATAGATATCATTTTTATATAACCACTTTACCACTTTTTGAAAAAGTGGTGCAATATGGTTAACTAATATCGAATGCAATATGGTTAACTAATATCGAATGCAATATAGTATGCATAAGAATGCAATCCAATATGGTATGTGTTTTTGCTCTACTTTTCTTAAAAGTAGATTTCTCTCAACATATATGGGTGGGTAACTATATGGTGATATTGAATACTATAGAATCTAAAATATATAAAACATATTATAGTTTATAGATTATACTCTTTGAAAACAAATGTTCGAGAGAAATATACTTTTAAAAAAGTATAGCAAAAGCCGCACAATATTCCGTTACACATAACATGGTGCATGGGGGCGGACCTTCTTATGGTAACATGTATGCAAACACGAATGCAATATTGTCTGCATATATGCTGTCAAAATGACGAAACTATGGAATCGCAGAAATGAGTGACAAAAAATAGAAATGAGTGGTGTTTTATACCCCCTGCAAATAACAACAAAAAATTGATTTAAAAAGAATATCTCATAATATAGTGTGGTCGGGACAGACAGGATCATAAACTGGTGTAGCTCAGCTGGTAGAGCGCGCGACTTTTAATCGCGTGGTCAGGGGTTCGATCCCCCTCATCAGTATATCAGGGAACCTAGGTTCCCCGAACCCCTCCTAACAAATGGAGAAGGGTTTTGTTACACTTTTCCCAAAAGTGTATGAGAAGGGTTTTGTTACACTTTTCCCAAAAGTGTATGAGAAGGGTTTTGTTACACTTTTCCCAAAAGTGTATGAGAAGGGTTTTGTTACACTTTTCCCAAAAGTGTATGAGAAGGGTTTTGCACAACTTTTCCCAAAAGTTGTATCGGTTGAGTTCCCGAGCGGTCAAAGGGGGCAGACTTAAGATCTGCTACGTAAGTTTCGTGGGTTCGAATCCCACCTCAATCATCTTTTTTTATACGAATTGTTTTCTTTGTATAAAATCATTTTTAGTAGAATCACAAATAAAATCGTCAGCGTTTATGCCGACAATATTGATTTGGTATTATAATATATTATTAGTGAAAACAATATAAAGAAGACTCATGTGTATATACAGGCAGGTGATAAACCATCAGATACACATTCTAATATTTGCATCATAATCGATAAAACATTTAGGTGATGTGTTACAAATAAATTGTTTGACTCATTGTCGAGATAAATTATAAAAAAATAATATTTGCTATATATCAGGACTGGGTGGGTCAGCGTCCGTGTGGCGAAATGGATATCGCGTCCGACTTCTAATCGGGAGATTGCGGGTTCGAGCCCCGCCTCGGACTTATCCACTTTTTCCAAAAAGTGGAGCAAAAAACTCATGTTAACATGAGAAGGGGTTTTGAACAACTTTTTATAAGCTTCGCGGAAAAAGTTGTAGGGGTTGTGTGTCCGAGTGGTCAAAGGAGGCAGACTCAAGTTCTGCTGCGCAAGCTTCGTGAGTTCAAATCTCACCGCAATCATGTTACCTTTTTGGTAAGGTTATTTGCTCCCTTATTTTAGTGGTCAGAATGCCCGTCTTATATTTTTTGAAGTGAGCGAGCGACACCAGTTCGATTCTGGTAGGGAGCATATGGAGCTGCTTGTGGAGCATTCGGGTCACATGGTGTAATGGTTAGCACACTTGTTTCTGACACAAGAAATTTCGGTTCGATTCCGGATGAGACCTTTTTTCTACTTTTAGAAAAGTAGAGCACAATATATTCCGTTGTAGTGTAGGTGGTTATCACATAGGATTTTCACTCCTGTAACACGGGTTCGAGTCCCGTCATCGGAATCAGGAACAGCTCAAGGAGTATCGCATCCGATATAGTGTAGATGGTTATCACATGGGTTTCTCAAATCCAAGACACGGGTTCGAGTCCTGTTATCGGAATTTCAACTTTTGAGAAAAGTTGAGCAAAAACTTCTTGTAGAAGAGTTTTATACACGTTTTCAAGAAAAGTATGAAAAGTGTTATGTTTCTATAGCTCAGTTTGGTTAGAGCGCCCGTCTGTTAAACGGGAAGCCACAGGTTCGACTCCTGTTAGGAACGCGTTTCCACTTTTTTCGCTGAGCTTATGAAAAGGGGAGCAAAATAGATCGTGAGATTTTGTTACACTTTTCTTACGAAGTTGTAAAAAAGTGGATTTGTCGAGATAGCTCAGATGGCAGAGCGCAGCCTTTACACGGCTGAAGCCACGGGATCGATGCCCGTTCTTGATATTCCACTTTTGGGAAAAGTGGAGCAAAAATTACTCGGCTGCTCACAGCAACTACTATATAAAAAACACTTTTACGTTTCTAAAATATAGCAGCCAGAAAGAGTAATTACATTACCACTTTTCCAAAAAGTGGTGCAAAATCTCTCAGGGGGTTTTATTACGCTTTTAAAAAAGTGTATCTATGCTTTGTGGCGCAGAGGAAGCGTGTCCGGCCCATAACCGGAAGGTCGGAGGATCGAAACCTCCCAAAGCAAATTCAGGCTTTAGCTCAGTTGGTAGAGCGTTCGACTGTAGTGGTATACAAACATCGAACAGCCGCTGGTTCGATTCCGGCAAGCCTGAAACAACCACTTTTTTCACGAAGTTATGAAAAGTGGTGCAAAATCTATCGGGGATTTTGTTACACTTTTCTTACGAAGTTGAAAAAAGTGTATTTGGTCGTATAGTGAAATAGTATCACGCTTGCTATTAAGCAAGAAGAATTGGGGCAGAACCAGTTACAACCTGAACATATTGTTCAAACAACTCTGTGGCGCAGCGGTAGCGTGTTGGATTCATAACCCAAAGGACGGAGGATCGAGACCTCCCAGAGTTATCTACCACTTTTTTCACGAAGTAATGAAAAGTGGTGCAAAATACACTTTTCTTACGAAGTTTCAGCGTAGCAAGAAAAAGTGGATTCGGTCTAATAGTGTAGTTGGTTATCACACAGGGTTTTGACTCCTGTAACCTGAGTTCGAATCTCGGTTGGACCTTTCTCAGGGAACCTAGGTTCCCCGAACCCCTCCTTAATAAGGATTTTGTTACACTTTTCCCAAAAGTGTTTTTTGCTCCACTTTTCTTACGAAGTTGAAAAAGTGGATAATTGTCGCTTTGGTCTAGAGGTATGATTCTCGTTTTGGGTACGAGAGGACGCGGGTTCGATTCCCGCAAGCGACCCTTATCAGGAGATTTTTTATTTACTTCAAGGTAAATAAAAAATTTACTATACAATCCACTTTTGAGAAAAGTGGAGCAAAATCCTCCTTATAAAGGATTTTTATACGTTTTGGAAAAACGGGATTTTGTTACACTTTTTATTACGAAGTTGTAAAAAGTGGAGAAATGAGTCACTATTTATAGAAATCAGTCATGAAATATATACACCATATTGCTCACAATATAACACCCCGTGCTACATCCCACGCTATTTCACACACACTACATTTTCAACTATTTTGCATTCTATTTTTATATACTTTTTTTACGTTATTTTTATATACTTTTCACAAAACTAGAATTTTTTCTCCACTTTTTCTAAAAATGGA
>Ga0114958_10000065_pt1 | contig 85000 bp, 79 predicted proteins | sample C_130208_EF_Meta_FD_89577 | JGI IMG/M metagenome (GOLD analysis project Ga0114958, IMG submission 89577) | Freshwater microbial communities from Lake Croche, Canada to study carbon cycling - C_130208_EF_MetaG | ecosystem: Environmental > Aquatic > Freshwater > Lake | place: Lake Croche, Canada...
CACAGTAATATTACGACTACCAAGCTCTCTGGCAAGCGAACGCGAAAATCCCTCAACCCCTGCTTTAGAAGCCGCATAATTCGACTGTCCAGCATTCCCCATAGAAGCCACGACAGAAGTAACATTAATAATTCTACCAAAACGAGCCTTCATCATACTGCGCGTAACCGCTTTAGACATGCGATACACAGAGCTTAAATTGGTCGCAATCAGGCTGTCCCACTCCTCATCCTTCATGCGCATCAGCAAATTATCGCGTGTCACTCCGGCATTATTCACTAAAATCGATATCTCACCCCACTGTTGCTGCACTGCAGTCAATGCCGCATCCACTTGCAAAGGATTATTCACATCTAAGGCATAACCACCACCTTGACACCCAGCACTAGATAAGCTGACAGTGATTGCAGCAGCCCCCTCCGCTGTAGTCGCAGTACCTGCAACAACGTATCCAGCCTCACCCAAGGCAATAGCAATAGCTTGTCCGATCCCACGCGAGGCACCGGTCACTAAGGCAACACGACTGATTTTATCGTTCATTTCAAAATCTCAATAGTACTCATAATTGCAGATGAGTCAGTTAAGGCAAAGCTCTGGATTTGAGGGTTAATTCTTTTATTCATACCGGATAGAATTTTACCTGGCCCACACTCAACAATATGGGTCACACCAAGGGTAGTCATCTTTTGAATAGACTCTCCCCAGCGCACTGGGCCACAGGCTTGACGAGATAGGGCATCTTTTACTAACTGAGGCTCGTCTAAAACTAGAACATCTATATTGTTCAGCACTGGGATTTTAGGAACTAAAAACTCAATGCCTGCCAATTTTATTCGCAATAGATCAGCTGCTGGTGCCAATAACGATGAGTGAAATGGCGCACTCACTGGAAGCAGCATCACACGCTTCGCACCCAATGCTTTTGCTTCAGCAGCTGCACGCTCCACTGCAGCAAGATGACCGGCTATCACGACTTGACTAGGTGCATTAAAGTTTACAGCCTCAACAATTTCACCTTGTGAAGCTCTAGAGCAAGCGGTCTTCACAGCATCATCATCCAAACCTAATATCGCTGCCATAGCACCAGTTCCCATTGGCACTGCTTGTTGCATACAACTTGCACGATATTGAACAAGTGGTAAGGCGTCAGAGAAACTTAGCGCGCCGGCAGCAACCAGTGCCGTATATTCACCTAAGCTATGCCCTGCAACGATCGAGGGTGTAATGCCACCTGTGGCCTGCCATGCACGATATACCGCATAACCAACTGTAAGCATGAGAGGTTGGGTATTCACGGTACTATTGAGCGCTTCGACTGGACCAGCTTCGACCAGCTGCCAAAGATCTATACCTAAAATGGTGGATGCTTGATCGAAGGTTTCACGAACAATGGGATGATCAACAAATCCCCCCATCATTCCAATAGATTGAGAGCCTTGACCTGGAAAAACAAATGCACATTTCATACCTTAGTTCCCAACAATAATATATAAATACATTACCACTGAAGCAATACAGCGCCCCAGGTAAATCCGCCACCCACCGCAGCTAACATAATATGTTGTCCTTGTTGTATTCGTCCATCCCGCACTGCCACATCAAGGGCGAGCGGTATAGAAGCTGCAGAAGTATTTGCATGCTTATCAACTGTAGTGATAACACGATCCATGGGCAAACTTAATTTTTTGGCAGTTGCCTGAATAATACGAATATTCGCTTGATGAGGTATTAACCAATCAATACTGGATTGATCCATATCAGCCATAGACAATACTTCCCTTGACACTTCTTCAAGAACTTGTACCGCAAATTTAAACACAGCAGCACCATCCATTTGCAATACTGGGCGACCGGATATTGCCCCACCCTGAATACAACCTGGCACAGACAGAATTCCGGCATGTCTACCATCCGCATGCAGTGCGCTAGTGATGATGCCGGGAGTTGCAGAACGCTTGAGTACAACAGCACCCGCACCGTCACCAAACAAAACACATGTTGACCTATCTTGCCAATCGACTAAGCGAGAGAACACCTCAGCACCCACAACCAAAATATGTTCATATTGTCCAGATCGCATAAATTGATCTGCAATGCTTAAACCATACACAAAACCACTACATACGGCTTGAACATCAAATGCAGGCATGCCATGAGCACCTAATTTGGCTTGCAATATACATGCTGTGCCAGGGAACACCATGTCTGGTGTAGTGGTAGCTACAATAATTAAATTTAATTGATCGGCTCTGATGCCTGCCATCTCTAACGCACGATTGGCCGCATGCAAAGCCAAATCGCTAGCGTATTGATTATCTGCAGCAATATATCGCTTAGCAATACCAGTACGCTGGGTAATCCACTCATCTGAGGTTTGCATCTTCTCAGCCAAATCAGCATTGGTAACTAATTGATCAGGTAGATAACTTCCCGTACCAAGAATCCGCGAATAAATTTTACTCATTAATAGCAGCCTTATCAGTCAGCGCAGCCATTCGATCCGAAATGTGTCGCAGCAATTCAGTTCTTACTGCCTGGACACCATTATCAATGGCACAAACAAATGCATAATCATCTGCAGAGCCATGACTCTTAATGACAACTCCACGTAAACCTAACAAACAAGCACCATTATAACGCCGATGATCAATCCTAGCTTTAAACGCTTTTAACACAGGTCTAGCAACTAAAGCCGCAAGTCGAGTCCATGCATTTCGATTAAATTCCTCACGTAAGTACTGCCCTAGCAGCAAAGCAATGCCCTCAGAGGACTTTAAGGCTACGTTACCAACAAAACCGTCACAGACAACGACATCAGCACGACCTTTAAAAATATCATTACCTTCAACATTACCAATAAAATTTAATCCGCTTCCACGTAATAATAAAGCGGCTGCTTTTACGGCTTCATTACCTTTTATATCCTCTTCGCCAATATTCAACAAGCCTACTCGAGGGCGCTCAATTTGCTCAACAGAGGAACACCACTCAGCACCCATCAATGCAAATTGCAACAAATGCTCAGCGCTGCAATCAACATTAGCACCGAGATCAAGAACGCGCGTATGACCATCAACAGTAGGTAAAATAGAGGCTATAGCTGGTCGATCTATACCTGGCAACGTTTTTAAGACAAATCGCGCAATAGCCATCAATGCACCGGTATTGCCTGCACTAATACAAACTTGAGCAACACCTGTCTTCACTAAATTGATAGCAACTCGCATGGACGAGTCTTTTTTTAAACGCAGCGCTGAAGCAGGAGGTTCATCCATTTCAACCACTTCAGAAGCGTGCATCACCTGGATGCGATCAGCGCAATCGTGTGCGTAAATAGGTCCAGAATGATGCAATTCATTCCTGATGGCGTCTTCCAAGCCGACTAAAATGACACGACTATGATGGTCGCGTTGCAACCAAGCCAAAGCTGCAACTACAGTCACTTTCACCCCATGATCCCCACCCATACAATCTATGGCCACGGTCACTTCCATCTGGGATGCTCCAGGATTTTTCCCGCTCATTGCGAGGCAAGCTTAGTCGCGTTGATGCGACCAGGCAAAATTAATCGCCCTTGGTTTTGAGAATCTTCTTACCGCGATAATAGCCATTAGGGCTGATATGGTGGCGTAAATGAGCTTCACCAGATGTTGGCTCGATAGCCAAAGCAGGCTTGGTCAAACCATCATGTGAACGACGCATTCCGCGCTTGGACGGGGACTTCTTATTTTGCTGCACAGCCATTTCGATCTCCTAAAATAAGTCGGTATTTCTGATTATTGTTTCAGCCATTTCGATAAAGCCGCCATCGGGTGATCTCTCTCCGCAACGACTGCTTCAGGACGCTCAGAACATAAACCAGCTTTATGTCTGACCGACAAGGGCAGACTTAAAACAATTTCATCTTCAACTAAATCATTTACAGCTAAAACTGATTCAACTTCTATCCAGTCGGGGGCATCTGGATCGTCCAAGTCTTCTGGGACAGACCCCTGACTGAGCATTAACTGAGAATCTACGATTAAGGGATATGACATCACCGCCAAACAAAAATCACATCGCAATATCAAATCACCCACAACTTGCAAATTCAAAAAGGGCCTAGCTCGCGAATCACATCCACCCTTGAGCACATAAGTTACAGCTCCCGCCTGTTCGACCAAGCGATCCGATAATCTAACCAGCTGACTAATCGGAATTTGACCACTACTAACGCTAGCAGAATGCGCAAAACCCATTGGGTCTTCAATCTGGTGCCCAAGACCGGAGCCAAAGACCCCGTCAACTTGATCAGCCAACCCACAATTGCTTTGATCTTTGTGATGTTCCGACATAGCCGACTATGATAATATTTCTGCCTATCAGTGTCAAAACTTATGATCAATCAAGCACTTGCATGACAAATATAAATTGCAATTATTAGATTAATTATCAGCATTTAAATTAGGTAAGCATGAGGGCTTTGCATTAAAAAGGATTAAATGCCAATATTTTCAATTAGTTAGAGGAGCACTGATGAGCCTATCCGAAAGTATTACCGAATTAGGCGTTTCAAATTACCCAACAAAAATAACGATAACTAACCAGTATGCGCACAACGTGATCAATAAAAATCGCCTTATTTTGGCTTCATCCTCTAAATATCGACAAATTCTACTCAAGCAAATTGGCTTGGAACCTCAGTGTATTGCACCAGAAATCGACGAAAATCCTCTATCCCACGAATTACCAGAAGCTACAGCTTTGCGGCTAGCTATCAGCAAAGCACGCAACGTTGCTGCCACGAGCCCTAACGCCATCATTATTGGCTCAGACCAAGTTGCCGCCATGGGGCACGTGCGACTTGGGAAACCTTGCAATTACGATAGGGCTTTCGAACAGCTTACCCAGATGAGTGGCCAAGAAGTCAATTTTTATACCGCACTTTGTGTTCTGGATACAAAAAGTCAATACATTGACCATACTTGTGTAACTACTACAGTTCGGTTTCGCGCCCTAGATGCTGCATCAATTGATCGCTACCTTCGTTTAGATGAGCCTTGGGACTGCGCCGGCAGTGCTAAAATTGAGTCCTTGGGTATCACCTTAGCCGAGCAAGTCCGCAGCACAGACCCTAGCGCGTTAATCGGACTCCCTTTAATTAGCTTAACTACTATGCTCGTCAAACTAGGCATTCAAATACCATGAGCACTGTGAATCTCGGACAGCTCTATTTAGTCCCAACCAGCTTGGGACTTTCTGAACTAAATACTGTACTGCCAACCGGGATGCAAGAAATCATCCGTACGCTGAGATACTTTATTGCTGAGAATCCTAAGACAGCTCGCGCTTTTTTAAAGCAAATAGGTCATCCACTACCACTTAACCAAATTACCATAGAAACGCTAAACAAAGACACTCCAGAGAAAAAAATTCCAGCCTTATTGTCATCGATACTCAGCGGTCAATCCGCAGGTTTACTATCTGAAGCCGGATGTCCGGCAGTTGCAGACCCTGGCGCCTTGCTAGTGCGCATCGCACATCAACAAAGTATTCGGGTAATACCCTTAGTTGGTCCTTCAGCGATTCTATTGGCATTAATGAGCTCTGGTATGAATGGTCAGCGCTTTATGTTCCACGGTTATTTACCCATTAGCGCGCCAGAGCGCGCAAAGCGAATCCAACAGCTCGAACAAAAATCCTTAAATGAAGACGCCACTCAGATTTTTATAGAAACACCGTATCGCAATGAAACTATGTTTCAAGCACTACTGCAGACTTGCTCCCCCCAAACACTACTGTGCGTGGCCCTTGATCTCACAACGGTTAGCGAACAAGTCATCACATTCTCTATTCACGAATGGCGAAAAAAAACCATTACCTTAAATTACAGACCTTGCGTTTTCCTCATCTACCAACACCCTTGCTAAAGACACCAACGTCATTTAACAATGGCTAACGTATTGACATATGCTGTTGCGTAGTCATACGCATAAACGCTTCAGCAGTAGCCGCACCGAATCGGCGCGCAAATCGCTCCGCAATATTTTCCTGATTGGTGTAGTCAACAATATCCTCGGCCTTAATTACCTCTCTAGCAACAAAATCCGTGCTACCCAAGGCATCTGCTAAGCCCAACTCAATACTCTTCTCCCCCACCCACATCAACCCAGAGAACATATCTGAAGTCTCTTTTAAGCGATCACCACGGCCGGCACGAACCACATTAATAAACTGCTGGTGTATATTTCGAAGCATCGATTCAGCATGCGCAGTCTGCTCCGGACGCATGGGCGAGAACGGATCTAAAAATCCTTTATTCTTGCCCGCAGCTAACAGCCTGCGCTCTACACCGAGCTTATTCATGGTTCCAGTAAATCCAAACCCATCCATCAATACACCAATAGACCCAACGATACTGGCTTTATCAACATAGATTTGATCAGCAGCTACGGCAATATAGTAACCCCCTGATGCACAAATATCCTCAACTACGGCATGTACAGGAATATCAGGATACTTCTCACGCAAGCGCCGGATTTCATCATTAATATAGCCTGCCTGCACTGGGCTCCCACCAGGACTATTAATACGCAACAAAATACCTTTCGTATTCTTATCCTTAAACGCAGCCTGCAGACTGGGAATTATCTTTTCTGCACTAGCGGGGCTACCTGCGGCAATGACACCATTAATTTCAATCATTGCGGTATGTGGCCCTGGAGAACCATCTTTCGATCCAATCCAACCCATACTGAGGGATAACACCACAATAAAGTAAATCGCAAAGATAGACTTAAAAAACACCCCCCAACGACGGGCACGACGCTGCTCCACTACTGCTGCCAATGCTAATTTTTCTAAAATGGCACGTTCCCATTGACCTTCTGTCGACTGCGGCTCTGACATTTAATTTAACCTTTAAAATCAATAATTTATAAATTTACCTCAAAAACAACTCAGCACTACAAAACTACAACTATCGCATCTTTAAATCAAAAATTTCCACATTGTAGATCATCTTAATCTGTCTTAGCGTTTATGTTGCGCGCTAAATAACCACTCCCTCAAATTTTTCACATCGTCTGCGATCAACAATGGCGTGCAATCGAGCAAGGGTTGGCGAGGATGCGCTCCATAGCTTACCCCAACACTTGCAACACCAGCGGCTTGAGCCATTAATAAATCATGCGTTGTATCCCCAACCATCAGCGCCCGATGCGGCTCCACTTTCAGTCGTGCCATAATGGTCTGCAACATCTCCGGATGTGGCTTTGATTGACTCTCATCGGCACAACAAGTCGTGTGAAAATAACGCCTCAAACCACTGGCTTCAAAGGCTCGTTCCAGACCTTTTCTACTCTTCCCTGTAGCGACGGCCAGCAAAAATCCATGATCTAACAACTCAGTCAAGAGCTCAGTGACTCCATCAAATAAACTGGTCTCGCGATCTCTAGCAATAAAATGAGCTCGGTATCGAATTAATACCTGTTCATATTGCTCACTCTTCAAACCAGGAAGCACATACTCAAACGCATCTTGCAGCCCCAAACCAATAATATAGCGCGCTGCCTCATCCGATGGCACAGGCAAATTTAGATCATTACAAGCCGCTTGCAAGGACTCAGCAATAGCAGTTGTCGAGTCCATCAAAGTGCCATCCCAGTCAAACATGACTACATCAAAAGGCATCATCAAGACGCACTCCTAACCGCAGCGACCCGCATAAACGTCTGTAAAGACTCGGGCAAAGGCGCCTCAAACTCCAATCGATTGCCATTCAACGGGTGCTTAATCACAATACGCCTTGCATGCAGAAACATTCTCTTAAGATCCTGTTTTTTAACGTTTTTATTTAAATCCTCCAACCCATATTTTTCATCGCCTAAAATGGGAAAGCCCAAATGCGCTAAATGCACCCGAATCTGATGCGTGCGCCCCGTTTTCAACTCTGCATCTAATAAACTATAAGGTCCCACGTGACGCTCTAGTCGGACCACAGTGATTGCTCGATCTCCTTGCGCCCCAACATTGACTCTGCGCTCCCCCGAGGCGGTTACCCGCTTCACCAAGGGCAAATCAATCACACGCTTGCGATCCTGCCAAGAACCATTAACCAGTGCAAAATACCGCTTCTCTATCTGTCCAGATTGCATTTGCTGGTGCATAGCCACCAAAGCTGATCGTTTTTTGGCTAACAATAAGACACCTGAGGTTTCCCTATCCAATCGATGCACTAATTCGAGGAAAGGACTATTAGGACGCGCCAAACGTAGTGATTCAATCACTCCAAAACTGACACCACTACCACCATGAACGGCCATTCCTGACGGTTTATCTATGACCAACAAGGCCTCATCCTCAAAAATAACATCTGGAATGAATGCTTTTGGAGGAAAAATCCTGTTTACTTGCGGTTTTGCCACCCGGATTGGTGGAATTCTTAAAATATCACCTAATTGAAGTCGATACTCTGGACCGATACGACCGCTATTGACCCGAACCTCACCGCTACGCAATATCCGGTAGACATGGCTTTTAGGCACACCTTTTAACCATCGCACTAGAAAATTATCGATCCGCTGGCCAGCAGCATCCTCACCAATCGGTTGGCGCACGACGGCATTACCGGACAGCTCTGTTTTTATTCCTGATCGTGAATCTTTACTTAACTCGTTCATTTACTTATACTTCTTGATGAACACACCCTTGGCGGGATACGCGGACGCTAAATCAGCATCGTGGGCGACAAACCCAACGCGACGAAGTTCCCGGAACTGGTGTGATCTGTGATAGATGCTGAATTGACGCTAAAGCGACCCCGGCTCTGTTGCAAGTGCTACGGCAGTTGCCGTAGCGATGATTAATATCAATACAAGATTCAGGGTTAAAGTCGCTCACCGACAGAAGTAGCGATATTAGATGATTTACGCGCTCAAGGCACGGTTTGAATAAATAGATTAGCGCTCAAGCGATAATCTACACAAGACACACTGCAACTAAAGGATTTCTTAACAACTGATCGATTAGACCTCTAGATAGTCTTTTAAATTAAGTCCACCTAATGCCACCTAATGGGGCTAGGTTACAGATTAATGACATACAGCACCTTTTGCTAAACATTAAATCGGGCCAGACTTATTTTTAAAATTGACCTAAGCTAATTAATTAATTGTAGATATGTTAAGGGTGGGTTGATTACACCCCCCTCTTGTTAACAATTAGGGCACTTTTAAGCCTTGGTTGAAAGCTTGATTTTGTAGTGCTGTCCATCCCGTGCAAACCCTTGGGCGCGGGAGAAGAATATGAAACGCATGTTATTTAATGCAACACAGGCTGAAGAGCTACGCGTTGCAATTGTAGATGGACAAAAACTGATCGACTTAGATATTGAGTCGTCCGGAAAAGAGCAACGTAAAAGCAACATTTATAAAGGCATCATTACCCGAATAGAGCCAAGTCTAGAGGCTGCTTTTGTTGACTATGGTAATGAACGCCATGGCTTCCTACCCTTTAAAGAAGTGGCTAGGGCCTATTTCAAACCAGGCATTGAAATTGGCACGGCACGCATTCAAGATGCCTTACGCGAACGTCAAGAGATTATCGTTCAAGTGGATAAAGACGAGCGCGGCAACAAAGGCGCAGCACTCACCACTTACATTAGTTTAGCTGGCCGTTATTTAGTATTAATGCCCAATAATCCACGTGGCGGTGGCGTTTCAAGACGCATTGAAGGCGAAGAGCGCGCCGAACTCAAAGAAACGGTATCCCAATTAGATGTACCGCACGGCATGAGTGTAATTGCCAGAACTGCCGGCATAGGCCGCAGCGCGGAAGAACTCAATTGGGACTTAAAATACCTTGAACAATTATGGAGCGCAATCGAGAGTGCCGCAAAGCAACAAAGTGGCGCTTTCTTAATTTATCAAGAATCTAGCTTAGTCATTCGGGCAATCCGCGATTATTTTCACAATGAAATTGGCGAGATTCTAATAGATACCGAATCAATCCATGAACAAGCGGTTCAGTTCATGAGCCATGTCATGCCTAATTATGTGGATCGCGCCAAGTTATACCGTGATGATGTCCCCCTATTTTCACGCTTCCAAATTGAGCATCAAATCGAATCGGCGTTTTCTCGATCGGTCAACCTACCATCTGGCGGAGCAATCGTTATCGATCATACAGAAGCATTGGTATCCGTTGACGTCAACTCAGCACGCTCTACACGAGGCGCTGACATTGAAGAAACAGCCTTCCGCACCAACTTAGAAGCCGCCGACGAAACTGCTCGCCAGCTACGCCTACGTGATCTGGGTGGTCTGATTGTCATTGACTTCATCGACATGGAATCACAACGTAATCAACGTGAAGTTGAAAATCGCCTGCGAGATGCACTTAAACACGATAGAGCTCGTGTTCAAATGGGAAAAATTTCCAGATTTGGCTTGATGGAGCTGTCCAGACAACGGCTCAGACCCTCACTAGGAGAGTCTAGTCATAGCCCCTGTCCCCGTTGTCATGGCACCGGCCATATTCGGGGCACTGAGTCTACTGCTCTTCACATCTTACGCATCATTCAAGAAGAGGCGATGAAAGACAATACTGCTGCTGTACATGCCCAAGTGCCCGTAGATGTTGCCACCTTCTTATTGAATGAAAAACGTATTGATTTGCAAGTATTAGAGTCACGTCACCGCGTGAATGTTCTATTGATTCCGAACATACATCTGCAAACACCAAACTACACGCTCAACCGGATGCGTCACGATGATCTCAATCAAGGGGATACATTAGCGCCCAGTTATGAGTTAGTTCAATTGCCTAAAGAGGAAGAAAAATCATCTGCCTCCAGCGAGCAAGCGCCTCCCCGCCAAGAAGCCCTTGTTAAGGGCATTACGACCTTACAGTCCGCGCCCATGCACTCGACTCAGCAACAAACTAAGCCGAGCGGCGGAAGCACTAGTAGCACTGGAATCATTAGTAAAATCATGGGATGGTTTAGTCGCAAGTCACCAAGTGCGATCACTACTACACCATCAAAGGAAGTCCGCGAAGAACGCTCTGGGAATCGCTCCAATGGAGATCGTAACCGCAATCGAAATCAACGTGGTGAGAGAAATCCGCAAAATCGTGACCGTACAGATAGAACTGCAAACAGAAATGATCGCGGCCCTAAGCCAGAGCGTGGCGAAAGCAACGAAGCTCGAAATGATTCCAGGCAGCGCAGAGGTCGGGGCCAAGGCCAAGCTCGTGAGGCACACAGAGGAGACCATCAAAAAGTTGAGCGTGAGGATATCCCAATACCAATCGCTAATGATAACAATCCCTCACCAGTAGAGACTCTTAGCACACTACCTATTCAAAACTCTGCCACTTCCATCAATGAGCAACAAACAGATGATAGGGGCGGCAATCGACGCAGACGCGGAAGACGTGGCAGCATGGATCGCAATGTTGAACGAAATGAACCCATGCAAGCTGCACCACAACGTGATAAAGGAGACCGAATTTGGTATCCTCGAACCCCCTTCGTTCCTAACCCAACATTTAACAATCAGACGACAGATACTGCAAATGCCATACCTGCGACAAGCAGTGAAGCAAAAATAGCGACTACACCTACGGGTGACTCTGTTAGCAATTCAGTCGAACGTCCAATCGACCTTAGCGATAGCGTACCAGTGGCAATGATTTCCGCAGATGAATCTATTGTGACTACAGCGGTTATATCAACCCCGGTGCAATCAGAAGCCCTAGTTGGCTTGTCTGGAACTCCAGCAATCACTTTGAATGAGGACAAAGTAAACGTAGATCTGCACACGATGAATCAGGAACAGCGCCCTCCGGAGATATTTTCAATCAGTCACCCAACTGTCGATCTCCAGTCAACACAAACTCCTACAGACCCTAAACCCTATTCAATAGGATTTGATGACAAAACTACAGGTATTGCCTTGCAGCAAATTGAAACAAATTCAAGTCGTTCCACTAACTCAAACGTTAATGTTATTGATGAATCGCCCAAACGTATCAAGCGAATCAGACCAGCAATAGAGAACTTATCTGATTCTCTGTTACAGCAAATTGAAACTAAGAAATAGACTATTTCAACATGGGCTCTAAAAAAACAGCAGGTATATCCTGCTGTTTTTATTCGGGTTTTATATTGGCGGCAAGCACCACCTTACTCCATCGTTTAATTTCTTCCTGCAAAATCAAGGCTGCCTGATCAGGCTTATTCACAACCACAGAAGCACCTAAAGCATTAATCTGCTCATTCACATCTGCTGATTGGCTCAACTGAAATATCGCTTGGTTGAGCGTATTGATTACTGATTTAGGCGTCTTAGCAGGTGCAAGTAACATCACCCAATTCGTAGCTTCAAATCGAGGCACCCCAGACTCTGCAATGGTCGGGATTTCTGGTAAATGGATATTACGTTTCAGCGCAGTAATGCCCAGAGCACGGAGGCGACCTGCTTTAACTTGAGGCACAAGCGCCTGGGTAGAAGCAAAGAAATAATCCACTTGCCCTCCGATCAAATCAGGCATCACAAAAGAGCTCCCCTTATAGGGCACATGAACAAGATTAATTCCTGTTTGTGATTTAATAGACTCCATTAATAAATGTGCAGTACTGCCAACCCCCACAGAGGCGTATGTGAATTTACTAGGATCAGACTTGGCCCTAGCAATCATGTCCTTTAAATTAACAATACCTAGGCTAGGTCTTACAACCAGCAAATAAGAAGTTGAGGTCAGCATCGATATTGGTGCAAAATCACGGCGCGGATCAAAATTTAACTTAGCAAATAGCGCAGCACTGGCAGCTAAAGGGGTGGTTGCACCTAATAATGTATATCCATCTGCTGGAGCATGAGCCACAATTTCAGCACCCACATTCCCGGCTGCGCCAGGACGATTGTCAACCAAAAAATTTTGACCTAATAACTCAGTAAATTTAGGTGCGAAGACGCGACCGGTCACATCAATAGATGACCCCGGAGGAAATGGTGCGATCCACCGAACAGGTCTTGCAGGATAGCTATCAGCAACACAAATACCGACTAAGGGTAATGTCATCCAGATGCTTTGGCTCACCATTACCATAAATTTATTTAATAAACTCATATCATCCCGTCAATAACCTTAATGAACACTATGTAAATACGTTCGAAAATTATCGCCTATTCGCTATGGCATCAGGAAACCATAGCGAATGCCGCCAATACCAAGCGATGAGAATGGTCATCATAATACCAAAAAGACAATAACAAGTTGCCATTCGCGAATAACCTAATGACACAATTAACGGTCCAGCCAAGATTAAGCCTGGAAGATTACCGTAAATTGCAAGCATTCTAATACCCATAATACGTCCCCTATAACTCTGATCCGAAGTGCGTAACAACAAAGCGTTGATTGGTATGAGCCCCATGGTTTGCATGCAACCTGCCACAAAGAGAATTGGGATGCCCGTATCCGGACCATGCGTATGCGCAAAAATCAGAATCATAAAAAGCCATGCAGCACCAAAGCCTAGCATGGCTCGAGCAGATCTAAAAGAATCTCCAAATCGGCTCATAATAATCGACCCCAATAATGCACCAGAGGCTCCAGCTCCAACCATATAACCAAGCACTGTCTGATTAGCACCATACACTTCTTTAGCAACATATGGCATTAATCCGGTAAATAAAGGGAATGCTGTGAGGTTAAGCAAAAAAGCAAACAGCATGGTCGCTCTTAGATGTGGCGCCTGCCATGTGTAAATAGCCCCTCTACGTAAATCAAACCACGCTGACTCTCCGGAGCTAGCGTTTACCCTATCAGCTATTTTTATTGCATTGCGGCCAGCCAATATCGTCAAAATAACACTAGATAAATAAAACAATACTACGCAAGAATAAGCCCATGCCATTCCTAAGCTAGCAACCAATCCAGCCCCTGTGAGTGCCCCAGCCACCCTGGCTGAGTCTTGAGTCGTTCGTTGAATACTCATTGCTCCCATTAACTGCTCATGAGGCATAATCTCACCAACTAATGCAGACCGCATTCCAATATCAGATGGTCTAACTAAACCCATTAATCCAGCGATAATCAACACGAGATAAGGCGTGGTCCACGCCATAAAAGCTGAAATCATTAATGTGGTAGCTAAAACTGCGTATAAAAACCGCATGACACTCAATATTAACCTATGCCCCAAGCGATCGCCCATCACACCAAACATTGGGGCTAATAACGTGCCTACATACTGCAATGAGGCAAAAATCGTCAGCATTAATACAGAATGAGTTTCGACCAAAATATACCATCCGAGTATTAAACCCTCCATATCAAATGCCCAAGAGGTAGCCAAATCAGCTAACCATTGAAATCGGAAGCTTTTATATTTAAATGGAGTAAATGCTGAAATACGCATCTCTTACTCAAGCATCAATAAATGAGCATGCATAATTTCAATTGAAATCAGATAGTTTGAAAGAATATATCTCGAAATATAAATTTTTCAATCGATTGATATCTAAAAAGTAATTAACTAGGCTAATTTTTGCAATAAGAAAATACAATTACAAAGAATTAGAAAACTTCGGTTACAAAGTGCTGTAAACAAATAATATTTTCGAATACTAATGACTTTTATTAGATAGATGCGGAGAGATCGGGAATGCCACCACTTCAATTCCCTCGTCTTTTAAAGCGCTGACTTCCTCCGCAGAAGCAACGCCACGAATATGCCTCTCAGGCGCTTCCTTGTAATAGATTTTACGCGCCTCCTCAGGAAATGCGATACCAACATCTTCTGTGTTCTCGATGATTTGCGTGATCATCTTCATGATATGGTCAGGGTCAAAGTTGACAAGCTCAGAGTGTTTTTTTTGATTTAATGACTGAGCATTGACAGAGGGTTCAAACTGATCCCCTGCTTTACCACTATTTAACCGAATAGGGGTAATCAAGCGCTTAATTTTTACGCTACTGCAAGTTGGACAAGACAGCAGTTGGCCTTTTTGCTGTCTTTCATAATCTTCAGTGGATGAATACCATCCTTCGAACCGATGATTATTTTCACATCCAAAATCAAAAACAATCACAGTGTCCCCAAATTTATCATGTGGTGGGCGAGACCGGACTTGAACCGGTATGGCTTGCGCCGAGGGATTTTAAGTCCCTTGTGTATACCAATTTCACCACTCGCCCCATAAATTACAAAGGTTATGGGCGCCATGACAAAAAAAAGCTTTGGATCCTCAATCAAAGATCTCTAACTTACACCTAACCTTAGCCTGGAGGCGGGGGTCGGAATCGAACCGGCGTCCACGGCTTTGCAGGCCGCTGCATAACCACTCTGCCACCCCGCCAATTAACTAAAAAGGGAAAACAGTTGCATTACTCTCAACCGTTTTCCCCAAATTCTGGAGCGGGAAAGGAGGCTCGAACTCCCGACCTCAACCTTGGCAAGGTTGCGCTCTACCAACTGAGCTATTCCCGCACAACTAAACCGCACAACTAAACCGCACAACTAAACGTCTAATTCATATTATAAATCAACAAGCAACCTACCTGCAAGTCATCAACAAACCTTTCCTCATATTGACTAAAGAGAGTGCGATACCAACCATGCTTTTTTCAGATAATAACCCATTGATATTAAAGTAAGACCTGCCGCCAAAACAATTAGTAACCCACCCCAAAATAGTGGCTCGAAAGAACCCATTGGATCTTTGTATAACAACAGTGGAATCGCCAACATTTGTGCGAAAGTCTTTACTTTACCCAAAAACGATACCGCAACACTTTTGCCTTGACCTATATTGGCCATCCACTCCCTCAGGGAAGAAATTGCAATCTCACGACCTATAATAATGAATGCGATTGCAGCGTCCACTCGTCCTAACTGAAGCAAAATAATCAAAGCAGCGACAACCATAAGCTTATCCGCGACAGGGTCAAGAAAAGCCCCAAATGCAGAGGTTTGATTTAAACGGCGCGCAAGCCAACCATCTAGCCAGTCAGTTAATGCCGCCAAAGTAAAAACTAATGTCGCAATTTTATTCTGCAGTTCCTCAGACAAATAGTTTTGCTCAGAATAAAACACCCCCACAAATAAAGGAATCATCAAAATTCTTAAACAAGTTAAGAAATTAGGCCAATTTAAGCGCATCTCAACTCCTAATTATGAATGCAGAACATCATAGATACGTTCAGCCAATTCTCTGCTGATACCTTTAACAGTTGCCAAATCTTCAATACTAGCTGAAGTCAAATCTCTTAACCCTCCAAAATGAGCCAACAACTGCTGCCTACGCTTAGCTCCTACGCCATCGATACCTTCAAGCGGTGATTGATTTCTTTTGCGAGTACGAAGCGTTCTATGACCCGAAATCGCAAACCGATGGGCTTCGTCCCTAATTTGCTGAATCAGATGTAACCCAAGATCATCAGCGGTAGTTGAAATGGTGTCATGATAACCCGCAAGCCAAAGTTGCTCCATACCCGGTTTACGACTAACCCCCTTTGAAACACCAAGAATTGGAATTTCCTTTAAAGACAGTTCAGACAATACCTCAATAGCAATATGCAATTGACCCAGACCACCATCAACCATAATTAAATCTGGGAGTTTTGATTCACCAAGAATCAAGCGCTTATATCGTCGCATTAACGCTTCACGCATCGCAGCATAATCATCACCAGGATTAGCCAAATGAATATTAAATTTTCGATATTCATTTTTTTTCATCTCGCCATGATCATAAACCACACACGAAGCAACTGGAGACTCACCCTGAGTATGGCTAATATCAAAACATTCTATACGATTAAGTGAATCACCAAGATTCAAGATCTCTCTTAATCGAATTAATTTATCTGAATCCTTAAGATATGAGGTATGCTTTCGAGTTGCTGCAATTTGGGCATTCTTAATGCCCATTTCCAACATGGCGCGTCGATCGCCAATAACACCATTACTAATACGAACTGCATATTTTGACTTTTCCGAAAGAAAACTTTCAAAAAAATGAACGTCAATTTTTTCACTAACAATGATATTTTTAGGGGCTGCAATTAAAGCATAATGGGAAGAAATAAATGCCTCAACAATTTCTATTGTTGACATGCCCAATGAGTTAACAGGAAAAATATTTTTATCACCAAGATGTCTCCCACCTCTTATCATCACAATGTTAATACATGAAACATCACCAACAGATGCTAACGCAATGACGTCAACATCTTTAGAATTCACATCGCTAACATATTGATGTTCTCTCACTTTACGTAAAGCACTGATCTGATCACGATAAATAACAGCGTCTTCATATTTCAACAAATCAGCTGATTCTGACATGAGGCGATTTAAACGTTCAAAAACACCATCATCCTCACCATTTAAAAATAACATAGCGCTATGAACATCTTTGGCATATTCGTCAGAACTAATAAAGTTTACACAAGGTGCTGTACAGCGATGAATTTGGTGCAATAAGCAGGGTCTAGAACGGTGATTAAAAATACCATCATCACAAGTTCTCAATCGAAAAATTTTCTGTAATAACTGCATACTCTCACGAACTGCACCTGCATTAGGAAAAGGCCCGAAAAAATGGTGGGATTTTTCAGGATTACCGCGAAAGTATGCCAACTTTGGAAATCCATGATTTGTTAATATCAAGTATGGATATGATTTATCATCTCTAAATAAAATATTAAATTTTGGCGACAGCGATTTAATCAGATTGTTTTCTAACAATAGTGCTTCAGACTCAGAACGCGTGATAGTCACTTCTAATCCAGCGATTTGAGATACCATCAGCCTAATTCTTGGAGACAATCCATCCGAGCGCTGAAAATACGAAGTCACTCGCTTACGTAAATCTAGAGCTTTACCAACATACAGAACTTCATTAGAAGCGCTGATCATTCGATAAACACCAGGCAAATGAGGTAATGTATTAGCTAATTCTGAAGGTAACGACATAATTATTTTTGTTGTCTTGCCAAGCCTAAATACACATGAATATCATTAAACACTCGATCGAACATTTCAGAGGATAATCGCCTGGTTTGCGTATTATATCGACTACAGTGATAGCTATTAAATAAACGAGTGCGCTCACTTATTTGATGTTGTGCAGCATGCGAGAATATAAAATTCTTAGGCACTAAATTCATGGATCTTAAAATAGCTTGATGAGCTATTCTACCAAGCGCCAAAATTGCTAGGGGTTGATATTGATCAATTTCACTTCTTAGATAATGATTGCATTGCTTAACTTCGTCTAATATCGGTTTATTATCAGGTGGGAAACATTTTACAGCATTAGTAATTATACAATCACTTAGCTTTAATCCATCTCTGGCATGCACAGATATTGGTTGGTTAGCGTAACCAAAGCGATACAAAGTTTTATACAATATAATGCCTGCATAATCTCCAGTAAACGGCCGGCCAGTCTGGTTAGCTCCATGTAGCCCTGGGGCTAATCCAACAATTAATAATTTAACACGCTTGCTACCAAATGATGGCACAGGTTTACAATAATAATGTGGGAACTGAACTTTTATTTTTTTTAAGTTTTTAGAAAGCCTAGTACATTTCTCACAATTAATAGTAAAAATTTCTGCGTGATCATTCTCTTTTTTTTTCATTACATATTTAAAATAGAAAATTGAAATAACTGGTTCTTAATTATGTATTATTTCGAGACTTTTTAAATCTAATAATGCTTGATTGTATACCGGATCATTAATCAAAAAGCTAGGGTCTGAAATCTGACGTTTGTATCTTCGCAACTCATTTAACCTTGTTGAATTTATTTCAATCACATCAAAATTTAATGAACTTAATAACTCATCAGTTTGGACTGAATCATTACAAACCAGAACCATATCACAACCAGCCTCTAATGCAGCTATTGCACGTTCTCGAATGCCACCAACAACCTTTGCGCCCTCCATACAAAGATCATCACTAAAAACTATGCCGTCAAATTTCAACTGATCACGTAATACCTGCCTGATCCAGAACTTAGAGAATCCAGCTGGATTTTTATCTACATTAGGGTAAATCACATGCGCAGGCATGATACCATCTAACCCAGATTTAATGATCTCAGAGAATGGTAATAAATCAATCCTCTCAATATCAGTAAACACCCGATCATCAACTGGAACACCGAGGTGAGAATCAACCTCAACGTATCCATGTCCGGGGAAATGCTTTCCTACTGCAGGCATTCCAGCTTGACGCAGCCCTCTCATGAAGGCAATTGTGAGCTCTGAAATCGCTATTGGATTGGAATGAAAAGCACGATCACCGACGACCTTACTTTTTTGATGATCAACATCGAGAACAGGGGCAAATGAAAAATCAACTTTATTAACAATGAGCTCTGCTGCTAAAATATAAGCAAGGGAGTGTGCAATTGCTATAGATGAGGCTTTATTTTCATCCCACATGCAACCCAAGTTACGCATTGCTGGCAGCCTGGTAAATCCATCTTTAAATCTCTGAACCCTCCCCCCCTCATGATCTACTGCAATCAATAACTCAGGGTTTCGAAGCGCATGGATTTCAGTTGTTAATTCACTGAGCTGCTTCTTACTCTCAAAGTTTCTTGAGAATAAAATGATGCCACCTACTAGTGGATTTAATAAGCGTTCACGGTCTGTGGCTGATAAAGAAAATCCAGCAATATCAATCATGACGGGACCTAATAACATTTTTGACATCATTTCTCCAGAACTACAAAAGCACAAGCATACTTTTTCTCATCAGTAATCGTCAAATGATGGTTAATAATCTTAAATTGATTGAGCAATATTTGCAGATCTCTGTTAAATACAAAGAAAGGCTTACCTTGAGTATCATGCAATATACTAATTGCTTTTAAGGTTGCCGGATACCTAAATCCAGTGCCTAGTGACTTTACAAACGCCTCCTTTGCAGCAAATCTATTCGCAACAAAAGAAACTTTCTTTGAAGAACTTAAATAAAGCTCAAACTCATTATTCGTTAAAATTTTTCTAACAAATCGATCTTGAAATCTATCTATTAATAGTTTCACACGATCTGATTGAACTAAATCAATTCCGATTCCAAAAATCATTAGCAGCTCTTCATTACCAACAAATATTTTTTTACAGCTGCATCAAGTCCAAAAACCAGTGCATCTGCAATCAGCGCATGGCCAATTGACACCTCTTGCACATTCTCAACAGCATTTAAAAATTTAAATAAATTAATTAAGTTAAGATCATGTCCAGCATTAATCAAAACTCCTGATGATTGTGCAACTGAAGCCGATTCAACATATTTACTCAAAACTGCCGACTCTAAGTCAGTGGCGAAAGCCTTAGCGTAGGGTTCGGTATAGAGCTCAATACGATCTATACCTAAAGACACTGCAAGCCCAATAGCTTCGGGATCAGGATCCATAAATAAACTAACTCGAATACCTAATTTTTTCAATTCATTAATAACGGGTATAAGCCTTGTCGCATCTTTATTAATATCCCAGCCATGATCAGAAGTCCAAGCATTTGGACTATCTGGAACCAAGGTACATTGACTGGGCAACACATTTCTAGCCAAATCGAGCAAAGGTTTCTCAAACGGGTTGCCTTCAATATTAAACTCAATATTTTTCCATGAATTTAATAACTTGGATATTTCGTATACATCGCTGTTACGTATATGCCTTTGATCAGGTCTAGGGTGTACAGTAATACCATGAGCACCCGCCTCCAATGCAATCTCAACCGATTGCAATACGCTGGGAATACCAATATCTCTCGCATTCCTGAGTAATGCAATTTTATTTACATTCACACTTAAATGGGTCATGTTTATAAAAATATGAATAATTTGAGTTTTTTAAATTTTCTGTAAATCTCTTAACAATTGACGCGTGTGTAGAACTTGATCACCTAGACAATGATTAATTAAACTTCTCATGAGTAACTTACTTTGCAAAAGAGTTAAACTGTCTTCATATCTACCCTCTGATATGTCAATCAGCGTTTGACCAATAAGTTCTACTCCTTGCGCACCCTCATCCTTCCGGGAGATGACGGGTCCTCTGTCAATAATATAACGATAATTTAGATTCGGAATAATTGCCTCACCTGTAAGCACATCTTTTTCGAGAGAAAGACCGTAACCCAACTCTTTTAACAGAATGAATTCAAACTTTCGAAGTATTGACTCAAAATCTATGGCTATTGGTAATTGATGCAATGCCCATGCATACGCATCAAAAAGTTTACCGTATGGATCTTCTTTGGGTAGCAGCTTTAACAACAGTTCATTTAAATAAAATCCACATATCAAACTAGGACCTTGTAGCATCTCATACCCACCCAGCCACTCTACTTTATTTAGAATTTTTAACTCTGACTTGCCAGACCACGTAATATTTAACGGCTGAAAAGCCATTAGTACACCTCGCAAACTTGACTTTGGTCTCCTTGCCCCTTTGGCAATCAGTGACATTCGCCCGCAATCTTTAGAGTAAATTTCAACAATAAGACTAGTTTCTCTATAAGGATAAGTATGAAGCAAATAAGATAAATTTACATCGACTGAACCTAGATTATTCATTTAGATTACTTTAAAAAGATTTATTCTATGCCAGTGCGCCTTAAAATTGCATTATCATCTGCCCAGCCAGACTTAACCTTCACCCAAACCTCTAAAAAAACTTTCCCGCCGTATAGCTTCTCCATGTCTAACCTAGCCTGGGTAGCAATTTGCTTGAGTTTTTCTCCACCCTTACCTATAACTATTCCCTTTTGACCCAACTTGTCAACAATCACGCAAGCGTTAATTCTACGCAGAACGCCATCCATTTCAAATTTTTCAATTTCTACAGCAGTTGAATAAGGAAGTTCTTCACCTAATAATCGAAATAACTTCTCACGAATCAACTCTGCAGCAAGCGTACGTTCACTAGCCGTTGTAACCTCATCTTCACCATACAATTGATCTCTTTCGGGTAAAAAGGGTTTAATCGCTGGCAATATAACAGGTAATCCATTTCCATTTTTAGCTGATACCGGTATTATCGCTGCAGGTTTAATCAACATTTCCATCTCCTGCATAAAAGGCAAAACTTGATTAACGTTATCTAAACAATCAATTTTGTTGACAATCAAAATCACCGGCGAACAACTCTGTAACAAACTTAAAATAACTTTATCCTCTGCAGTAAATTGCATAGCCTCAACAACCCACATGATCACTTCAACATCTGCAACACTGCGCTTAACACTACGATTCATCAGCTGATTTAACGTTCCGCCATAACGATTTTGGTAACCGGGTGTATCTACAAATATGTATTGGATATCTTTTTCGGTCACAATTCCCAATATGCGTTGACGAGTTGTTTGGGGGCGTTTTGAAGTAATGCTGATCTTCTGACCTACAATTTTATTTAGCAAGGAAGACTTGCCAACATTAGGTCTTCCAACAATGGCAATATATCCAGATTGGTATGTTTTTTTATCCATTATGAATGCGCCAATAGCCATGCTTTATTTGCAGCCTCTTGCTCAGCTGCACGACGACTCACACCTTCCCCCTCTGTGAATATCTGCATTGACTCTATCGAACACTTCACAATAAACGTTTGTGCGTGTGCCTGCCCTCTTGTTGCAATTAATGTATAACTTGGCAATGCCATTGCTTTACTTTGCATATACTCCTGTAATAACGTTTTAGGGTCTTTAGCAGACACATTAGGATCAACTTGATTTAAAGCACTTTCAAACAACTGACCAACTACAGCACATACGGTTTGAAAGCTACTGTCTAAAAAAATAGCACCAATAATTGCCTCAACAGTATCTGCAAGAATAGAAGGCTTTTGTGAACCACCGCTCTTGCGCTCCCCTTCACCTAAGGCAACAAATTCACCCAAATTTAGTTTTTGTGCAACAGCTAATAATGATGACTGATTAACTAGATTAGCTCTTAACCTCGACAACTCACCCTCATTCAATTGCGGGAACTTTCGATACAATTCAAATGCAACAACACAATTAACTATACTATCACCTAAAAATTCTAAACGCTCATTATGATCAGTTGAATAAGATCTGTGAGTTAACGCTTGACGCAACAATTCTAATCGAATAAATCGATGTCCAATTCTGTTGCATATCTCTGTTTCATTGCTTGTCATTAATTGGATATTTTATTTTGATACTTAAAAATGAATATCAAATTGCTAAAGGAGTATTCTTTATCGACCAAAGGTATACACATATTTACTAGATTCAAAATTCTTCGAACTAGGATTGAAGTCAATACAAATACTTATATTTGAGTAAAATGGGACCTTAACAGAATATGTTGCGTTAATAACATTGCTAGAACCCTCTTCTTTAATCTCTATGTTCTCAAATTCAATTGACCTCAAACTAGTATTATCCAGATCCGCTTCTTTTCTAAAAATCTCATGAAATTTTTTCGAGTCCAATTTTCGAACTGATGAATCACGTGCCATTTTTTCAAAAATTCTCTCAACACGAGTATTTTGGAAAAATGGAGCACCAATTCTTATGCCGTATATCACCAGAAAAACCACAATCAACATAAAGAAAATAAAACTAACCAGTCCAAATCCATTCAATCTTCTCACACTACCCCCTTACTTGATTGTCAAACCAACTCTTTGAAAATTATCAAAATTCCACCAGATCAGAAATGCTTTCCCAACAATATTCTGATCTGGGACAAAACCCCAATAACGACTATCACTACTACTATCCCTATTATCGCCCATCATAAAATAATGGTTTGGGGGAACCTTGCAATGAAAGCCCGAATTTGAGTATTCACAAAATTCCCTGTAGGGAAAGCTTTTAACACCATTGAGCTGAACCGGCGGAACATCAGACTGAATTAATAGTGAATGCTTAGTAAAACCTAACTGCTCTTCAAACTTCTGTGCCGAAACAAAATTCAAGTTGCTTTCAACGTAATTGAAATCCCCATCTCTGACTATAGACACTATTTGACCGTTTATAGTTAACCGCTTATCTTTATAAGCAACATCATCACCAGGAACACCGATAACCCGTTTTATGTAATCCAAATTTGGATCTTCAGGATATCTAAATACCATCACGTCGCCATTTACTGGGTTATTAATCGGTACAATTAACTTATTAAAAACTGGTAACCTAATACCGTAAGTAAATTTATTTACTAATATAAAATCTCCAACCAATAGGGTTGGAAGCATTGAACCAGAGGGGATTTTAAAAGGTTCAACAAGAAAAGATCTTAATGAAAAAACCACAAGTATCACCGGAAAAAAACTAACCGGAAACTCTATCCACCAAGGCTGCGGATGATCCAGCCCTCTTCTTTTTTTGAAATATATATATTCAGCCAGGCTAATAAGACCGGTAAATACTAATGCTGATAATAAAAATAATGGAAAGTTCAAATGAACACCTTTTAATTTTTAACTTGCAATATGGCTAAAAACGCTTCCTGTGGGATCTCAACAGTGCCCACTTGTTTCATACGCTTCTTTCCAGCTTTTTGTTTTTCGAGGAGCTTCTTCTTTCTGGTAATATCACCACCATAGCATTTTGCTAGGACATTTTTGCGCATCGCTTTAACTGTCTCTCTAGCAATTACATGTGCACCAATCGCAGCCTGTATGGCTATATCAAACATTTGGCGCGGTATTAACTGGCGCATACGACTAGCAACATCACGACCTCTAAATTGAGCATTATCGTTATGAACAATCAAAGATAATGCATCAACCTTATCGCCATTAATTAATATATCTAGTCTAACTAAATTTCCGGCTCTATATTCTAGGAAATCATAATCTAATGAAGCATACCCTCTAGATACAGACTTTAAACGATCAAAAAAGTCCATCACCACTTCATTTAACGGCAACTCATAGGTCAACATGACTTGCCGACCTAAGTATTGAATGTTACGTTGAACTCCTCGCTTTTCAGTACATAAAGAAATAATCGAACCCACATAATCACTTGGTACTAATATTGAGGCCATGATAATTGGCTCTTTTATTTCAGCAATCTTACTTACATCAGGTAGTCTTGATGGATTCTCGATTTCCTGAACTAGGCCATCTCTTGTAATAACTTGGTAAACAACTGTAGGCGCTGTAGTAATCAAGGACATATTATATTCACGCTCAAGGCGCTCTTGAACGATATCCATGTGCAACAATCCAAGAAATCCACATCTGAATCCAAAGCCTAGGGCCTGAGAGGATTCAGGTTCAAACCTCAATGAGGCATCATTAAGGTGCAATTTCTCTAAAGCATCTCTTAGAGACTCATACTCATTTGATTCGACTGGGTATAGCCCAGCAAAAACTTGAGGCTTGATTTCTTTAAATCCAGGCAAAGGCTCAATAGCTGGGTTACTTAATAGGGTTAATGTATCGCCAACTTTGGCAGCTTTAAGCTCTTTAATGCCTGCGATAACAAATCCAACCTCTCCAGCAGAAAGCTTCTTGCGTTGCTGAGACTTTGGAGTAAAAACACCAACTTGCTCGCATGAATAATTACCACCACCAGACATCATTAAAAAACGATCTTTTGGCTGAAGCACGCCATCGAATACCCGCACTAACATTACAACGCCAACATAATTATCAAACCAAGAGTCAATGATTAACGCTTTAAGGGGAGCGTCTTCACTACCCTTAGGCGGGGGGATTTCCTTGACGATTGCCTCAAGTACTTCAGTAATCCCTATACCACTCTTAGCACTAACGCGCACCGCATCTTTTGCCGGAATGCCAATAATATCTTCAATTTCATCAGCAACCCTTTCTGGTTCGGCCTGAGGTAAATCTATTTTATTTAACACCGGAACTACTTCCACACCCTGCTCAATCGCTGTATAACAATTAGCAACTGTCTGCGCTTCTACACCTTGCGAAGCATCAACTACTAATAACGCACCCTCACAAGCAGCTAAAGATCTAGAAACCTCATAAGAAAAGTCGACATGCCCTGGTGTGTCTATTAAATTTAATTGATAAATTTCACCATCCAAAGCCTTGTAACTTAACGCTGCCGTTTGCGCCTTTATTGTTATTCCACGCTCACGCTCTAAATCCATAGAATCTAAAACCTGAGACTCCATCTCGCGCTCAGATAAACCACCACAGAATTGTATAAAGCGATCAGCAAGAGTCGACTTACCATGGTCAATATGAGCAATAATTGAGAAATTACGTATTTTTTGCATCTGATAGCCATCTATACAAACAATTATTTCGCATATGCTACTGGACTTTCGGGTTTTTCAAGAGCATCAAATTATCATCAACCTAACAATGAAAATCAAAGGGGCGCCCAAGGTGAACTTGAACGCCCCTAATACCTATTTTTGTATTTTATCTTAATTTAGTTAAATATTCAGTAACTAACGGCTTGTCTAAATAATAATGGCACAACTCAAAATCTCCATGTTTTAACACTGGAACAAGCTCACCATAAAGCGTCTCTAAATCCGGTGCCAAATCAACATCTATTAATCTAACTTCGAACCAGTATGTCATTTGCAAGTCTTTTAATTGCTCGTACATATCTTCGCACAAATGACACCAAGTTCTGGTATATAAATCAAATAAAGGCCGCTGCTCCCCATTCAAATGACAGCTCAAATTAGCCGCCTGCATCAATTCTAAAGGAAACGTAGAGAGAGTTATTTGCTCTACGAATGAGAAGCGCAACAATTTGTCCTTTTTCGAAGCTAGACATTAGCTGCTTAAACTGTTCAACATTCTTTACATTTTGATTATTAACAGCTTGAATCACATCTCCACGACGAATCCCAGCCCTTGATGCGGCACCTTGTGCACTAACAACAAAAATACCGTCTTCAACTTTAAGCTCTTTACGTTGCACATCGGTCAAGTCAGATAAACTCATACCGAATTGTGAAACTGTTGGTGCTGCAGGCTTGCCACCTCGCCCCATTCGAATTGGTTTTTCATCAGCGAGCTCTGCAACAATTACTGAAATTTCACGTAAACCCTTATTTCTCCAAACCTGAACCTGAACTTTATTCCCTGGCTTTGTAGAACCAACGATTCTAGGTAAATCCTCGGATGAGTTAACAAGCTTTCCATCAAATCGCAAAATTACATCACCTGGCTCTATACCAGACTTTTCTGCAGGACCACCTTTTTCCACGGAGTTCACCAATGCACCCTGAGACTTGGCCAAACCAAATCCATCTGCAAGCTCTTTAGTTAACGGCTGAATAACCACACCAATACGGCCTCGAATCACTTTACCGACATTTCGTAATTGAAGAACAATTTCATTAGCAACATCAATTGGAATTGCGAAAGATAAACCCATAAAACCACCGGTACGACTGTATATTTGTGAATTAATTCCGATAACCTCACCCTTTAAATTAAACAATGGACCGCCAGAGTTTCCGGGATTAACTGCAACGTCAGTTTGAATAAATGGAACAAAGTTCTCTTGCGGTAGTGATCGCCCTTTAGCACTTACAATCCCTGCCGTAACTGTGTTATCAAAACCAAATGGCGAGCCAATAGCTACAACCCATTCACCCACCCTAAGCTTATTGACATCACCAAATTTAACTGTTGGCAATGAAGTCGCTTCTATTTTTAGTAATGCAATATCGGTTCTACGATCGACACCGATCACTTTAGCTTTAAATTCACGCTTATCTAATAAACGTACAACCACCTCCTCTGCCGAATCAATGACATGGGCATTAGTCATAATATAACCATCACCACTGATAATAAATCCAGAGCCTAGTGATTGAGTTGGAAAATCTCTGAGGGATGGCGAAGGAGTTTGATTCGGACTAGGGTTTGGTATAAATCGCTTAAAAAAATCATATAATGGATCATTCTCATCCATTTGCGGCAATTGCTGAGACAATCCACTTCTAGATGCGGTTTGAGTAGTGCTAATGTTCACAACAGCTGCCCCTTGCTTCTCAACTAGATCAACAAAATCCGGTAGCTGCGCAAATGAAACTAAGGGTAATAACATGAAAATGAATGAAATAAAATATCTGTACATTCCCAAACCTTTTTGTTTTAAGTTACAAATAAATACAATTACAACCAAAATAATTTCTTACAATTATTTAATTCTAGCGTTGAAAAATTAAATTAACAATATAAGCAACCCCGAAAAAAATCCTTAGCAGGGTAACCCTAACAAACTGCCAATACACGCCACAAAAAGTGCTCAGTAATTAAGTGGCTAAAAGATTTAATCGATATGATTAGCTTCCAAATAAGTGATAGCATAACTCATAAAAGAAGCTATTTTGACCAAAAAAACTTTTAAAAACAAGGAATAATAGAAATGTCTAATTTAGATAATCAAGCATTTTGGATGCCATTTTCATCTAATCAGGCTTTCAAAGAAAACCCTAGAATGCTTGTCTCGGCCAAAGATATGCATTACATCACAGATAACGGACAAAATCTGTTAGATGCTACTTCAGGCCTGTGGTGCGTAAATGCAGGACATTGTCGCCCCAAAATTGTTGAAGCTATACAGCGGCAAGCTAATTTAATGGATTACAGCCCGGCATTTCAAATGGGTCACAAAGATGCCTTTACGTTGGCAAATAGAATTACCAATCTGGCCCCAGGTCACTTAAATCACGCTTTTTTCTGCAACTCAGGATCTGAAGGCGTAGACACGTCATTGAAAATTGCACTAGCCTACCATCGCGCAAATGGAGAAAGCTCACGAACTGTATTTATTGGCCGCGAGCGAGGATATCACGGCGCTGGTTTTGGAGGTATCTCAGTAGGTGGTATAACGACGAACAGAAAAGCTTTTGGTAGCATGTTACCTAGAGTTGATCACTTACCAGATACCCACAATATTCAACACAACTCTTTTAGTCGAGGTCAACCTAAATGGGGCGCAGAGTTAGCAGATGAACTTGAAAAACGGATCATCTCTTTACATGACGCGAGCAATATTGCAGCAGTCATTGTTGAGCCTCTAGCTGGTTCAACTGGCGTCTTGGTCCCACCTATTGGATATCTAGAAAAACTCCGCCAAATTTGCGACAAGTATAAATTATTACTGATTTTTGATGAGGTCATCACTGGTTTTGGGCGAACAGGACCTTGCTTTGCTGCAGACGCCGTTGGCGTCGTTCCAGACATGATGATCATAGCCAAGGGATTAACGAATGGCGCCGTACCTATGGGCGCCGTACTTACACGACAAGACATATACGAAACCATAGTCAATAATTCCACTCCAGATACAATAGAATTTTTTCATGGTTATACCTATTCTGGCCATCCTCTGGCTACTGCTGCAGCACTAGCGACCTTAGATACATATGAAGAGGAAGGTCTATTTACGAGAAGCCAAGAAATGTCCCCTTATTTTGAAGAGGCAATTCACAGTCTAAGAGAATTCCCTAATGTAATCGATATTCGAAATATGGGAATGGTTGCAGGAATTGAGCTTGAGCCCAAAGTAAGCTCTAATACTACATTAGCCTACAAAGCTTTTTTAAAATGTTATAACAGAGGGCTTCTAATTAGAACAACTGGCAACACCATTGCATTATCTCCACCGTTGATTATTACCAAATCACAAATTGAAGAAATAGTTGAAATATTAGGGTCTGCACTAATTGAAATTGATCAGTAAATATATTAATTATATTAATGCATAAAATTAAAAACAATTTAAAATCATGAAAGCACATAAAAATAAAATGCTTATTTGGCTGATAAGTATTTTACTGCTAACAGTCTTAATTTGTCATGCCTTTCATAACTATATGCTACCAGAGTTCTTTATTAACTTTTCCAACCAATTACTTTGCTAAAAACTAAGGAGTCGTTACAAAGCATCAAAATAACTTATGCTGGCTTTCTGTAGCAAGTATTGTATTAGCAATTACCATTGCAACAGTTACAGGTCCCACACCACCTGGCACTGGTGTAATCCATTTCGCAATCTCCAGGACATTATTATAGTCGACGTCACCACAAAGCTGCCCATTCGCTAACCTATTAATGCCAATATCAATGACTGCAGCACCAGGCTTAACCATTGAAGCCATTACAATGCCAGGCTTACCTACAGCCGAAAGTACAATATCAGCATTTTTCAAAAATTCAGATAAGTTTCTTGTCTTAGAGTGACAAATTGTCACAGTAGCATCATGACTTAACAACATTAACGCCAATGGTTTACCAACAATAGAACTTCTACCAAGAACTACTGCATGTTGACCACTTAGAGGGATCTTTGATCGAAGTATCATTTCCAAGCATGCGGAAGGCGTGCAAGGTGCAATGATAGGATACCCATTTAACAAAGCACCTAAATTTGTCCAATTAAACCCATCCACATCTTTTAATCGTGAGATTCTTTGTAAAACATTGGCTTCATTAATATGCCGAGGCAAAGGCAACTGTACTAAAATGCCATGAACAGAGACATCATCATTTAATCGATCAATAAGGGCAAGCAACTCCCCTTCGCTAGTTGATTCCGGCATACGCTTATCAAAAGTACTAATGCCAACTTCCTTGCATGCCCGCTCTTTACTATTTACATACACAGTAGAGGCGGGATCATCCCCCACCAAAACAACTGCTAAACCAGGCCTACAACCTTGCAAAATTAATAAATCAACTTTTAACTTTGATTCAATTAATATTTCTCTGGCAATCGCCTTGCCATCGATAATTGTTGCACTCATCTTTATTTAATCACTTTACGCAAACTAAATTTTCAAGGTTAACGCACTATTTAACAACAGGCACTTTAACATTTGAATTAGTATTACGATCTAAAATTTGAAAAAAAACTTCATCTCTACGTATCATACCCAACTCGCTTCTTGCTCTTTCCTCTAGAGCGTCCAAACCTTTTTTCAAATCACTAACTTCGGCATCCATTGCCGTATTTCTAGCCTTCAAACGATCATTAGTTCCGCTGCGCATGACAATTTGCTGCTCTATATCCCATAATCTTAATACGCCGCCTTTACCTAACCACAAAGGGTATTGCAATAGTAAAACCAAAATAAACACAGCTATATTGAGCACTCTCATAACACTAGACTTTATTGACTTTACAATTTCTTAAATAATTAAATGCAGATTTACCAGGGTAATGAGCTGTTACGCCCATTTCTTCCTCAATACGTAATAATTGATTGTATTTTGCCAATCGATCACTACGTGAAAGTGAACCTGTTTTAATTTGCATCGCATTGGTAGCAACAGCAATATCCGCAATAATCGTATCCTCAGTCTCACCAGATCTATGAGAAATGACAGATGAATAGCGATAGCGCTTTGCCAAATCTATTGCAGCCAAAGTTTCAGTTAACGTGCCAATTTGATTTACTTTAATTAAGATTGAGTTGGCAATACCAAGATCAATACCTTTTTGCAAATACTTTGTATTAGTTACAAACAGATCATCACCTACTAATTGAACTTTACCACCCAGCCGATCCGTCAACAACTTCCAACCATCCCAGTCATTTTCAGACATTCCATCTTCAATACTAATAATTGGATACTTACCAACCCAACTATCCAAATAATCAACAAACTCAGCAGCCGACAAACTCAATCCTTCAGAGGAGAGTTGATACCTTCCATCCTTATAGAACTCACTGCTTGCACAGTCTAAAGCGATTGCAACATCAACTGCAGGCTTATAACCAGCGAGAGTAATTGCTTCCATAATCATCTTAATAGCCTCTTCATGGCTAGACAATTTAGGAGCAAAGCCGCCCTCATCGCCCACTGCCGTCGCTAAACCACGCTCACTTAAAATCATTTTTAAAGCTTGAAATATCTCTGCACCACATCTTAGAGCATCCCTAAATGACGAAATGCCAACAGGCATAATCATAAACTCTTGCATATCCAAACCATTATTCGCGTGCGCACCACCATTTATTACATTCATCATTGGGACAGGCAATGACATTGGTCCTGCACCACCAATATAACGATACAACGGAATATTTAAATCCTCTGCAGCTGCACGTGCTACGGCCATAGAAACTGCAAGCATCGCATTTGCACCCAGTCGTGACTTATTATCAGTACCATCTAATTCAATCATTATACGATCAATTAAAGCTTGATCAGTCACATCTAATCCTAACAATGCATTACATATTTCATTATTTACAAACCCAACGGCTTTCATCACACCTTTACCACCGTACCTCGTAGTATCACCGTCTCTTAGTTCAATTGCCTCTCGACTCCCAGTAGAGGCTCCGGATGGGACTGTTGCCCTACCCATAATTCCAGACTCCAAGTATATATCAGCTTCGACTGTAGGATTACCTCTAGAGTCAAGCACTTCACGACCAATAATATTAACAATAGCACTCATACAATATTCCTTAAAACCAGATTAATTTAATATTTCATCTTCTAAGAAAGTGTTGGATTTAACAACGCGATCTAATTCAATTAATGTTTTTAACAATGGCTTCATTTTACTTAATGGCCAAGCATTAGGGCCATCAGATAATGCATTGTCAGGCTGCGGATGAGTTTCCATAAACAATCCTGATATGCCGCTAGCTACTGCTGCTCTTGCTAATACGGGGACAAACTCTCTTTGCCCTCCACTAGACTTACCAAGACCACCAGGTAATTGTACTGAATGTGTCGCATCAAAAACAACAGGGCATCCTGTTTTTCTCATAATCGATAAAGAACGCATATCAGATACTAAATTATTATAACCAAATGATGCACCACGTTCGCAAACCATGATCCCTCCAACACCCTGAATAGACCTAGCTTTTTCAACAACGTTAATCATATCGTTAGGAGCTAAGAATTGACCTTTTTTAATATTAACTGGCTTACCGGCAGCTGCAACGGCAGCAATAAAGTCAGTTTGCCTACACAAGAAGGCTGGAGTTTGCAAAACATCGACAACTCCAGCAACTTGATCAATCTCATCTATTGCATGCACATCTGTCAACACTGGTAAATTTAATGTCTTGGAAATATCCGCCAATATCTCCAACCCTTTATCCATTCCTAAACCACGATAAGATTGAATTGAGCTTCTATTGGCTTTGTCGTATGAGGATTTGTAAATTAAATGAATGTTCAAAGCAGCGCAGATATTTTTAAGCTCTCCTGCAGTATCCATTGCGATATTACGCGACTCAATAACACATGTGCCCGCGATCAAGAAAAATGGTTTATCAATTCCAATATCAAATCCACATAAGTTCATCTATTTAACCTTTTATAAAATAGTGGATTCATTCAAAAATATTGAATGAAGGTATAGCAGTAAAAAAAATTACTTTGAGTTACTTAAAGCAGCTCGAATAAAAGCATTAAATAATGGATGGCCAACACGCGGTGTAGAAGTAAACTCCGGATGAAATTGACAAGCTACAAACCAAGGATGCGTAGAAATCTCAATCATCTCACATAGCTCACTATTGACCGATCGACCACTCACTACAAGTCCAGAGTCTTGCAAGCGAGATAAGTAATGATTATTAACTTCATATCTGTGACGATGCCGTTCAGTAATGACATTTGCAGCATAAAATTGATTTGCAAGTGAGCCCGGCTTTAAATTGCACTCCTGACCACCCAAACGCATAGTACCGCCAAGGTCAGAGGAAGCGTCTCTGCGCTCTATCTTACCGTCCCTATCCTGCCACTCAGTAATCAACGCAACAACTGGATGAGGCGTATCAGCATCAAACTCCGTACTATGCGCACCATCTAGGCCACAGACATTTCTTGAGTATTCAATAACTGCTAATTGCATGCCTAAACAAATACCTAAATAGGGGACTTTATTTTCACGCGCATAACGAATTGCTGAAATCTTTCCTTCTACACCACGCTTACCAAAACCTCCGGGGACAAGAATAGCATCCATATCAAGCAAACAATCCACACCATTTTTTTCAATATTCTCTGAATCAAAATAATGAATGGCAGGTCGAGTGTACGTATGTATACCTGCATGAATAAGCGCTTCTGACAAAGACTTATACGACTCAATAAGGTCAACATATTTACCAACAATAGCAATATTGACAGACTGAAGGGGATTTTCAAGTGCAGAAACGACTTTGGTCCAAGCAGAAAGATCAGCAGGTTTTGGAGTCAGTTTTAATTTATCACAAACTATTTCATCCAAATGTTGCTCATGAAGCATGCTAGGGATTTTATATATACTATCTACATCAACAGCTGATATAACTGCATTTACAGCAACGTTTGTAAACAATGCAATTTTTTTGCGTTCCTGCTCTGGCAATGGCCTATCAGCTCGACATAATAAAACATCAGGCTGAATACCTATTTCTCGTAGCTCCTTTACAGAATGCTGGGTAGGCTTAGTTTTAATTTCACCTGCTGATGCAATAAACGGCACCAATGTTAAATGGATAAAGCAAGCATTATCTCTACCAACCTCGATAGCCATTTGCCTTATTGCCTCAAGAAATGGCAGTGACTCGATGTCACCTACAGTGCCGCCAACTTCAATTAATACAACTTCAGAATCACCTGCACCCTTCCTAATAAATAATTTTATTTCGTCAGTAATATGAGGAATAACCTGAACCGTGCCACCCAGATATTCACCTCTACGTTCCTTTTTAATCACACTTTCATAAATCTGCCCGGTGGTAAAGTTATTTCTCTTTCCCATCCGAGCTGAAATAAATCTCTCATAATGCCCCAAATCCAAGTCTGTCTCAGCACCGTCTTCCGTGACAAATACCTCACCATGCTGAAAGGGGCTCATTGTCCCTGGATCTACATTGATATAAGGATCAAGTTTTATCATAGTAACGCGAATTCCACGTGACTCTAGAATTGCCGCTAGAGATGCTGCAGCAATCCCTTTTCCTAAAGATGAGACAACACCCCCAGTTACAAAAATAAATTTAGTCATATTTGTAGCTCATTAAATATGTATCCCATCTTGAAATGTAGACTGATTCAGAAATTAGCTCATATTTTAATATAATGAAATCAAATATTAAACATTACTAAAGCGTATATTTTACAGAATACTTTGATTTCTTAACAGGTAAATTACTAGCCTGTAGGGTTTAGGCTAAACAACATAAAGCTTTTAATCATACAATCTAAATGCTTAAGTGCTATCGAGCTTAGGCAGCTATCTGCCTGAGGCGCTCATAGAGGCAAATAGCTGCAGTCGCAGCGACATTTAAAGACTCAATCTCTCCAGACAATGGGATAGAGACCAACTCATGACACAAATCTAAAACGGGCCTGGAAACTCCTGCTCCCTCATTGCCGAAAACCAAGGCCAAGTTTCTAGAGAAATCAGCCTCAAAAATTGTCTTAGGAGCATGGCATACGGTTCCGATAACTTTCCCTTGATATGATTTTGATAGCTCAGAAAAATCTACATCTTCAACAATTCCCAAAGAAAAATGCGCTCCCATTCCTGCCCTTAATACTTTCGGGGACCAAGCAGCAACTGAATTTTTTGACAAGTATGCAATATCGATTCCAGTAGCCGCAGCACTTCTTAGAATGGATCCCAGATTTCCAGGATCTTGAATCCCATCTAACCAAATAGAATTAGAGCATTCCAAAGTAGGATCTATTGAAGGGATGGGTATAATCGCCAAAATTCCAGTTGGCGTTGTTGTCGATGATAGTTTTTTAAATAATGAATTGGTCAAAATTATAATTAAATTATTTGGGAGCCTCTGTGCTATTTCTTGGATTTCAGTTCGGTGAAAATAATCAGCATTAACTAAGATCATCTTAGGCAAGCCAACATTTTTCAAATAACTATCTATCAAATGAATCCCATCAAGCAAAGTCAGCCCCGTGTGTGCTCTACTTTTATTGGAGTGCACCAAATTTAATATTTCTTTAAATTTTACATTCTCAGCAGATGAAATTATTTTCATTATTTATAATTCATATCTAACGGATTTTCGTTAAATTTTATAATTATCAAACATTAAGTTCGATTAAATTTTTTACTGGCTTAAAACTACGTCTGTGGCTTGATGTTAATCCAAACAATTGCAACATATTCAAATGTTTAGTAGTCCCATACCCCTTGTGCTCATTAAAAGCATATTCTGGAAACTGATTATGCAAATCAATCATCCAAGCATCTCTTGCCACTTTCGCCAAAATTGATGCGGCAGAAATAGCTGCAATCTTAGCGTCGCCTCCAATGATTGTCTCGCATTCCATGTGAACTTTAGGGGCGTGAATACCATCAATCAAAACTTTTGTAGGAACAGGTCTTAATGTTAAAACAGCTCTTTTCATGGCTAACAGACTCGCTTGGAGAATATTTAATTCATCAATTTCTTGCACGCTTGCACTAGCAATTGACCATGCAACTGCTTTTAACTTTATCTCAGAAAAAAGCATCTCACGCCTTTTTTTATTTATTTTTTTTGAATCAGTAAGGCCATGCATATTAATTGCATCACCAAGAATCACAGCTGCAGCAAACACTGGACCAGCTAAAGGTCCACGGCCAGCCTCATCAACCCCACAAATCATGGTTTAGTCTCAAATTCAGCTTCTAATAACGAAATCATCGCCATTGCTGCACGTTCAGAAGCATGCAACTCTCCTCGTAATTGTTGCGATATTACAATTAATTCATTTTTAATTTTCTCTAACTGTTTAGGATCATTCAAAAAATCAATAATAACTTTTGATAAGTTCAATGGCGTAGCCTGGTTCTGCAATAATTCCGGGACTAAAAATTTTTTAGCAAGGATATTCGGAAGTCCAACCCAAGGTTGATAAGCTAGAAATTTCATGAGGTGATAACTTAGCATTGGCATTCGGTAAGCTATAACCATGGGTCTACCGATTAAGGTTGCCTCTAAGGTCGCAGTGCCAGAGGCCAACAGTATAAGATCTGAAGCAATCATTGCATTATGGCTGTTGCCCAGGAAACAGTGAATATGTATATTATTATTTACATTGAGCCCAAGAATAGAGTGAAAAAAATCATACGTTTGCTGAGTCGCTAATGGCACCAGGAAATGAGTATTTTTAAAAGCGCTGGAGATCATATAAGCAGTTTTAATAAAAACCTCTCCCAGCGCTGATAATTCACTCATACGACTTCCAGGCATTAATGTAATTACAATTGCTGTTGTAGAGACATTGAATTCTTTACGAGCGTCAGCCTGAGACGATTCAATCGGTAAAAGATCAGCTAGGGGGTGACCAACATAAGTTGCAGGTAAGTTTTTATTTTTATAAATTTCTTCCTCAAAGGGAAAAACGGTAAGCATTAATGACACAGACTCGATAATTTTATTAATGCGATATCCACGCCAAGCCCAAATAGATGGACTTATATAATGCACAGTAGGAATTCCGGACTTTTTAAGTTGAAATTCCAGCCTTAAATTAAAGTCGGGCGCATCAACACCAATAAAAACCTTAGGACGCTCAACTAGAAAGTAACGAAGAAGAGAGCGGCGAATTTTTAAAATTCTTAACAGGTGAAAAATAACTTCGACAATACCTCTTACGGACAAGGCGTCAATTTGAAATAATGACTGAACACCAGCTGCAATCATTTTTGGTCCGCCTATACCAACAAACCGAACATTTGGAATTCTACTTTTCAGAGCTAAGATCAATTCTGCCCCAAGCAAATCTCCAGATGGCTCCCCAGCCACAATTCCTATTAATATCTCTTTATTTTTTGGTGTGGTTAACACAAAAATCAGCGAATCACACCGCGACCTGATATAGACAAGAAGTCAGAAAGCGCCTTTAATTCAGGATGATTAACGGCTTGCAGATTAATAATGGATTTAGCTTCTTCAAAGGAATGTCCAGATTTATAAAGTGTTTTATAGGCGCGTTTAATTTCAAGTATCGCATTTTCTGAAAAACCCCTTCTCTTCAACCCCTCACTATTAATTCCATGCGGCTTAGCTTTTTCCCCAGACGCCATCACGTAAGGGGGCAAATCTTGCAACAGAATTGTACCTATTGCTGTGATGCTATGCGCCCCAATTCTACAAAACTGATGAGCACCAGTATAACCACCCAAAATTGCGAAATCTTCAACTCTAACATGGCCAGCTAATTGAGCATTATTGGCAAAGATTACATTGTTTCCCACAATGCAATCGTGCGCAATATGCACATAAGCCATGATCCAATTATGATTGCCAACTTTTGTGACCCCAGCATCTTGCACAGTACCTCTATTTAATGTGCAGAACTCTCTTATCGTATTGTCATCACCAATTTCTAGAGTTGTTAGCTCATTTTTGTATTTTTTATCCTGAGGCTCCTCTCCTATTGAGGAGAATTGAAATATTTTATTACGGGAACCAATGGTAGTGTGCTGACCAATAAATACATGCGGACCTATTTTCGTGGCAGCACCAATTTTAACTTGGCCTTGAATCACACAATAAGCACCGACCTCAACATCCGCAGATAGCTCAGCACTGGGATCAATAATAGCTGTAGGATGAATCAACATATTTATAACTAAGCTGGAATATCACGAGCAGTACACATCAATTCAGCTTCTGCAACCAAAAAATCATCAACATAAGCTGCGGCCTGAAATTTCCATATGCCTCTTATCCGCCTCGTTAGGCTTACTTTCAGCTGCAAGGCATCACCTGGTGTAACTGGTCGTTTAAATCGGGCATTATCTATTCCGACAAAATACACAATTGAGTTTTCATCAATTTCACCACCAACTGTAACAAAAGATAGAATTGCAGCAGCTTGAGCCATTGCCTCTATGACTAGAACACCTGGCATTACAGGATGCTTGGGGAAGTGCCCAGTAAAAAAAGGCTCATTGATAGTCACATTTTTTAGCGCACAGATTTGATTACCTGGCTCATAAGAAAGTACACGGTCAATCAAAAGAAATGGATAACGATGGGGGAGGTATTTTATAACCTCATTGATATCCATGGTCTTTGCAATACTCATGAACTAACCTTTCCAATTAACTCCAACTTAGCCTCTAAAAGCTTTACTCTTTTAGCTAAATCACTTAAATGACGCAAATGAGCAGCATTTTTCCGCCAATGCTCATTAGACTCAAAGGGATAGACACCTGTGTAAGTACCTGACTTTAAAATGGATTTAATAATTGTTGTATGCGCAGAAACTTCAACATTATCAACAATATTTAAATGCCCTGAAACACCCGCAGCACCACCTATTCGACACAACTTACCAATTTTAGTGCTGCCTGCAATACCCACAAACGCTGCCAGAGCTGAATGCGCACCAATATGTACATTATGCGCAATCTGTACGTGATTATCTATCTTTACACCGTCCTCTATGACTGTATCGTCTAGAGCGCCACGGTCAACTGTAGAATTAGCGCCAATTTCTACATCACAACCAATTCTTACCTTTCCAATTTGCGGAACTTTAACCCATTGCCCTCCATCTAAGGCAATTCCAAAACCGTCTGCGCCGATTACAACTCCAGAATGAATAATTACCCGATCATCAAGACTGCAGCCAGAATATATAGTAACCCTAGGGTAAATAATGCAATCATCGCCTAATGAAACGCTAGCGCCAATATAAGATCCCGCCCCAACCTGACATCCTTTTCCCAGAATTGCACCAGCCTCTATAACCACATGCGGGCCAATAAAAACTTGTGGATTAATTTTTGCAGAATCATGAATTACTGCAGTTGGGTGTATTCCGTAATTGATCACTATAGGATTAAATAAGGACGATACCCGAGCAAAATAAGCATACGGATTATCTGCAACAATACAGGACAGACTAGTATGCAGCTGCCACCTTTTCCCAAGAATAACTGCACCTGCTCGAGTTGATTGTAATTGTGTTAGGTAACGTTCATTTGCAAAGAACGCTAAGTTATCATTGCCAGCTTGATCTAATGTTGCAACCTGACTAACCTTAACATTAGCATCACCAACAACAACACCGCCTAACAAAGCAACAATTTCTGACAAACTATATGACGGTCTTAGGTGGTCTTTCATTTTTTAATAAATATTAAAAATTAATAATCTTTAATAATTAGACATATGGTTAATTTTTAACATCGGCTAACGCCTTTAAAACTTTATCAGTAATATCAACTTTAGGGTCTCGGTATACTGCCTCTTGAAAAATAATGTCATACTTTTCAGATTCAGCTATTTGTTTTATAACCTTATTAGCCCTTTCAAATAATATACCGAGCTCCTGATTTCTTCTTAAGTTCAGATCTTCACCATATTCTCTTTTCAAACGCTGAAAATCAAGATTCAATCGAGCTAACTCTTGATCTTTTGATCGACGATCACTATCGTTCATCGTAAGCCCATCTTTTTCCAGAGAGCTCTGCAAATTTTTAATCTGCAACTCTCGACGTTGTAATTCCTGAGCTCTTGGGGCAAACTCTTTTTCTAATTGCTTGCTAGCCCTCTCTGCAGGGGCGCTATCTCTAGTGATTCTCTCTTGATCTATAAAACCAATCTTTAATTCAGCAGCAATGGTTGTCAAGCTAACTGCCGAAATGCATATTAAAACGGCAAACTTAAATAAATTGCCAACTCTAATTTGTAAATTCAAAATAAACTCCTTACATAAAGCAAACTTAAAACACCTATTATAGTCTAACTCAATCAAAAGACACCGCCGAACGTAAACTGAAATAATTGTTTATGATCAAGGGTTTGTGCATTCAAAGCCTTTCCTAAACTAATTTTTAATGGCCCCATTGGTGAAGTCCAGGTCAATGATAATCCAGTAGAGTATCTGAAATCCCCAAAAGAATATCCATCAGATATCAATCCAGAGTCGACAAAAGCACCTAGGCGAACAGACTTGTCATTTTGCAAACCTGGGAATGGAAATAAAAATTCAGCATTTGCTAAAGCCTTATGACTTGCCCCCTTTGGGTTTCCTATAGTGTCTTTAGGGCCCAAAGTCGCTTGCCGATAACCACGAACAGAACTAACACCACCTGCAAAATAGTTTTTAAAGAAAGGTAATGGCAGACCATTTAAACCGTCACCATATCCAAGATCAGCATTTAGCATTAATGTATATATCCTAGTTAATGGTATGTATTGTTGATATTGGTAACCAGCTTTGTAATACCTTAAAGAACCACCAGGCAAACTGACTTCACTGGTAACCCTTTGCATTACTCCCCTTGTAGGATAGATTAAACTATCTCTGTCATCACGCATCCAACCACCAGAAAGCACAATGGCATCATTATTATTACCAAAGGTGCTAACGTAATTGGTATAGAACAATGGACTATCTGAGTACACCGTTATTGCTGTCGACTCATAGCCTAAGCCATAGGTAATCATATCGCGCTCAGCAATCGGAATAGCGAACCGCGCATTCAAACCATTAGTCACAGTTTCATAATGCGAGTAAGCAGAACTATATTTAGCAGGATTTACTTTTCTTGAGTAAATATCAAAACCCTGACTAACCCCATCCTCAGTAAAATAGGGGTTAGTATATGAAAGCGAATATACTGTATTAATTTGACTGGTATTTATTTGCGCGCTGACATGACGACCAGAGCCAAAAATATTCTGCTGTGAAATAGATCCTGAAAGCATCAGTCCTTGGCCTGTGCCATAGCCAGCGCCTGCCATTATATTTCCAGTAGGTTTTTCAACCACAGCGAGATTTAAGTCTACTTGATCAGTTGCCCCCTGAACGGCAGGAGTCTCAACATTGACCTCGGTAAAATATCCAAGACGATCTACTCTACTTCTTGAAAGACTAATTTTATCAGCCGAATACCATGCGCCTTCTAATTGCCTCAACTCGCGACGAATAACTTCATCTCTTGTTTTTGTATTACCTGTGAGATTAATTCTTCTAACATAAACCTTTCTACCCGGATCTATAAAAAAGGTAAATGCGACCAAGTTATTGTTTTTATCAATCTCGGGGTAAGCATTAACATTTGCAAATGCATAACCATCATTTCCTAGTCGATCACTAATTTTTTTTGTGGACTCAGCCAACTTAGTTCTTGAAAAAATTTCACCTGGCTTTATAGTGATAAAATTGCGAATTTCATTTTCAGGAATAAGCAGTTCACCAGCAACTTTGACATCTGAAACTGAAAATCTATCACCTTCGCTAATAGAGATATTGATAAACATATCTTTTTTGTCTGGGGATATACTTACTTGCGTAGAGTCAACATTAAACTCCAAATAACCCTTATCCAAATAAAAAGATTTAAGAACCTCTAAATCTGCAGTCAGCTTCGGTCTAGAGTATTGATCATGCTTGCTCCACCAAGTCATCATTCCTGGGGTTCGCAAAATAAATAAGTCTAACAATTCACTTTCTTTAAATGCCTTGCTTCCAATAATATTAAGCTGCCTAATTTTAGCAACTTCACCTTCATCTATTGTAAAGTTGATAGAAATTCTATTCCTTTCCAACGGAGTGACCGTGGTTACGATAGAAACAGCATAACGACCACGACTCAAATATTGGCGCTTCAATTCTTGCTCTGCTTTATCTAACAACGAGCGATCAAAAATACGACCGTCTGCTAAACCAACCTGCCGCATACCTTTAATGAGTTGATCTTTATCAAATTCTTTAGCGCCTATAAAATCTACACCTGAAATAGAAGGGCGCTCCTCAACAGTAACTACAATAACTCCGCTGTCTACTTCGACAGATACATCCTTGAAAAATCCTGTAGCAAATAAAGCACGTATTATTTGAGCAGTTTTTTCATCATTTATTAACTCTCCAACTTTTACTGGCAAATAACTAAAAACAGTTCCGGCCTCAATTCTCTGGATACCCTCCACTCGAATATCTCGAATCACAATTGGCTCTGCTGCTACCCCTAATGTAGACATATAAAAAAAACAGAACAAAATGAGCCGAATCAAATACATGATCAATAGCCTATTAAACGGTTAATATCATTAAACAGCGAAAGACTCATTAGAAGAACCAGAATCAATAAGCCAATTTTCTGACTAGCCTCTATTATATTCTCAGGAACCGGCTTTCCTGATAAAAATTCAAATAAATAATACATTAAATGCCCACCATCTAATAATGGAATTGGAAGTAAGTTTAACACTCCTAAACTAATACTGACCAATGCCAAAAACATAATATATGGGATCCATCCCTGCTGAGCAGATTGTCCTGCATAATCAGCAATAGTCACCGGACCACTTAAATTCCTCAGTGAGATTTCTCCTGAAATCATTTTCCCCATCATGCGCAAGGAAAAAATTGCTGTTTGATAAGTCTTAAGAAATGCTTTTTTTGCACTTTCAGACATGTCATAACTAACTATAATAGTATCAGATGATAATATTTTTTGATCTATAAATGGGCCTGCACCAATTCGACCGTAAGTTTCTCCGCGCGTACTGATCATTTCCGGAGTAATTTGAATTAATTGGACGCCCCCTGTCCTTTCTAGCTCAAACTGAAGCCGTTGGTCAGGGGACTCCCTAATGATTTTCACAACGTCCTGCCAAGCTGAAATTGACGTGTCATTAATTCTGACTATTTTGTCTCCCGGCAGCAAACCAGAAACTTCGGCAGGCGATCGAGGATTTACTTGGCCTATTATTGCAGGAACATCAATTCTAAACCTATTAAATCCCAACTGAACCAGTACGTCTTTATCAAATTCTTGCTCCGTCAGGCCACTCAAATCAACTTTCTTATAATGATGAATTCCATCCGCGTTAGTCACTCCAACACTCGCTTCTTGCTTTTGCAAAGCTAACTCTAATATGGCCCATCGAAAATCTTGCCATGATTGTATCACCACATCATTTACGGTCTTGACAACATCTTCAGTCTTAAATCCAGCATGTGCAGCAGGCGTGTTTGGTAACGGATCGCCAATCTTTGCAGTAAGTTCAGGTACACCATTAAGGAATAAAGACATATACAAAATTACAGCTAAAGCTAAATTAGCAACAGGTCCTGCCAAGACAATCAAAAATTTCTGCCACACAGCCTTTCGATTAAAAGCGCGATCAACCTCTGTCACTTCAACAGCACTTTCACGCTCATCCAACATCTTGACATAACCTCCCAATGGCCACGTAGCAACAACCCACTCCGTTTGATCCGAGCCCAGACGTCGCGACCACAAAGGCTTACCAAAGCCTAAAGAAAATCTTAAGACTTTAACGTTGCACAGTTTGGCTATAAAATAATGTCCAAATTCATGGATAGCAATTAAAAAACCCAAGCCAAATAAAAAGGAGATTATTGTTAATAAAATTTGCATTTCCAAACAAACCTTTTAGGGGTGTCTACTCATTATAAATAATTAATGCAGGCTGATAAAGCCAACTGCCGTGAACTTGAGTCTATTCTTTCTACATCATCTATACTGAGTATTTGATCGTTCGGGGTTTGTGCGACAACCTGCTTAATCACCGATGAAATATTTATAAATTTAATCCGCCTATTCAAAAATTCTTGAACTGCAATCTCATTAGCTGCATTAAGAGCAATTACAGCTGCACCGCCTGTATGGATAGCTTCATAAGCCATCCTTAAGCATGGAAACTTATCATGATCCGGAGCTTCAAAACTTAACGCAGCTATTTTAGTAAAGTCAAGGTAGTTTGCACCTGAAACAATCCTGTTAGGGTATGCTAGAGCATGTGCAATTGGAGTTCGCATATCAGGATTGCCTAGCTGGGCTAAAACAGATCCGTCATCATACTCAACCATTGAGTGTATGATGCTTTGAGGATGTATCACCACCTCAATACGTGATAACGGCACACTAAATAACCAGTATGCCTCTATCACTTCCAAACCTTTATTCATCATGGTTGCTGAATCCACTGATATTTTCTGACCCATAGTCCAATTAGGGTGGGCAACAGCCTGCTCAGGGGTGGCCGAATTAATAAACTCTAATGAGCTATTCCGAAAGGGGCCGCCCGAAGCCGTTAAAAGGATTCGCCTGACTCCGGGGGTTGGCATACATGGGGAGTAATTAAAAGGTAGCGATTGAAAAACAGCATTATGTTCGCTATCGACTGGCAACAATACTGCACCACTATTTTTCACTATTGACATTAATAAGGACCCTGCTGTAACCAAAGCCTCTTTATTTGCTAATAGTATTTTCTTTGCCGATTTTGCAGCTGCTACAACAGAACGCAAACCAGCAATACCTACAATTGCTGCCACTACAGTATTCACTTCTTCTAACGATGCAACAAACTCTAATGATACAGGCGAACTTAAAACAGTTACTGACGAGGCTTTCAAAGCTAATTCTTTACGCAATCGGCAAGCAGCATCTTCATTAACCATCACTGCGTACTTAGGACTATACTGCAAACATTGCTTAAGTAATAATTCAACATTATTATTGGCAGTTATTGCAATGATTTTGAATTGCTCTGGGTGCAAGTCAATTACATCTAATGTATTCACACCAACACTACCTGTTGAACCTAAAATCGTAATATTTTGCATACTGCCCTCTACATAACTTTTGGCAGATCAAAATACCATGGGATCATACAAAAAAGCGCAGCCAACGGTAATGTAGACGTCAACGCATCTATTCGATCTAGAACCCCGCCATGCCCAGGCAACAAACTACCACTATCTTTAATTCCCGCCTGTCTTTTCATTAAAGATTCAAACAAATCTCCTAAAACACTCATAGGTGCCAAACATAGCATTAGCAAATAAAACTGATCTACATATGGTGAATTTTTTAAAAATGCGAATTGTTTTAACAGAGCAAGATATAGCACCACAACAATTACCGCACCTATAAAACCCTCCCAAGTTTTACCTGGACTAATTTTTTTTGCTAACTTATGGACACCCCACCGTCGACCAATAAAATAAGCTGCAATATCAGCTGTCCATATCACACCCAGCACAGACAGCAGTAAAAAACTATCAAAAAATCTCAGCATTACAAAAGCGGACCAAGTAGGCAATATCAAAAGGAAACCAACAATAAGCATGAATAACTTATTCCTAAAATGCCATCTGTAATATAACCATATTGGGACAAAAGTTAACCAAAAAAAGCCTGATAAAATATATAAAAAGAAATGCATGCCCTCCAAATTCCAAAAAATCATCGCAATAGCAGGTAATATCATTAATAGACAGTATAAAGATTTTTCAAGCCTACTGAGCATGCATATATTTGCCCACTCGACTGCACCAAATACAAGCAATGGCAATAACGCTATAGACCACCATAAACCCGACAGGAAGAATAAAGCGCCTAAAAAAAAGGTAAGTAAAATAGTCGCGGTAAATATTCGATCACGTAGCATAAGAATACCTTCAGATTTCGCAATCGAATAAATACTTCAGTTAATTAGTAGCGCCAGTTAAACCATTGAGTTGCTCAGTAGTATGGCCAAATCTGCGCTCTCTTTTCCGGAAAGAATCAATTGCTAAATTTAAAGAAATTGAGTCAAAGTCAGGCCACAAAGTGTCAGTAAAATACAATTCAGCATAAGCCAATTGCCAGAGTAAAAAGTTACTGATACGGAGCTCCCCACCGGTGCGAATGAACAAATCCGGATCAGGCAAGTCACTTAACGCCAAATGCGGCAAAAGATCATCTTCAGTCCAAGGATTATTTGAAGTGTCAGGCATTTGTCGCAATCTATTTGCTGCTTGAACCACATCCCATCTGCCGCCATAGTTTGCCGCTATACTCAAAATAAACTCTGTATTACCTGCAGTAACCGTTTGGGCTTTCTGGATTACTTGGACTAAATCTGGCGAGAACTTAGAGGTGTCACCAATAACCCTCAATTGAATTCCCTCTTGATGCAATCGTTGGACTTCTGCATCAAGCGCTTTTAAAAATAATTTCATTAAAAATGAAACTTCATCTTGGGGTCTGCGCCAGTTTTCGCTGCTAAATGCAAATAGGGTTAAGGCTTGAACGCCCATATTTTTGCAGCTCTCAACAGTTTTTCGTACTACATCAACACCTTTGACATGGCCTGCAACTCTGGGTAGGAATCGTTTCTTAGCCCAACGTCCATTACCATCCATAATAATAGCAATATGTTTAGGAATACCCTCCAGAGATTTTTTTTGACTACATGCAATACTCATGAAAACCCTAGGTTTTTTATAACTTCCGAGAACCAACTAAAGCCAGACCCTACAATTCTAATGCGAGTTAGTTAGATCGCCATCAAATCAACTTCTTTGACTTGCAATGCCTTATCAATATCAGCAATTGAACGATCTGTTAGTTTCTGCACATCTTCCTGTGCTTTTCTCTCCTGATCCTCTGCGACCAGCTTCTTTTTCAGTAAATCCTTAAGCTGATTATTCGCGTCTCTACGCACATTTCTGACGGCAACTTTTGCGTTTTCGCCTTCACTTTTAACGATTTTTATAAGATCTCTGCGCCGCTCTTCAGTTAAAGCAGGCATAGGCACTCTGACTATGTCTCCTTGCGTGGCCGGATTTAAGCCTAAGTCACAATCCCTAATCGCCTTTTCTACAACGTTAATCATTTTCTTTTCCCAAGGAGCAACGCCAATTGTTCTTCCGTCAAGTAGTGTGACATTGGCTACCTGTGGCAATGGCGTAGGATTACCATAGTAATCCACCATGACGTGATCTAAAATTCCCGTATGTGCGCGCCCAGTTCGAATTTTACCTAAATCAATTTTCAATGACTCTATTGATTTGTGCATCTTCAATTCTGCATTTTTTTTGATATCATCAATCATGATCAACCCCTATCAAACATGCACCATAGTGCCTTCATTTTCACCCATAACGACACGCATCAATGCTTTTGGCTTAAAGATACTAAATACATTAATTGGCATTTTTTGATCCCTACACAGCGTTAATGCAGTCGCATCCATAACTTTAAGATTTTTAATAATTGCTTCATCAAAAGTTAATTGATCATAACGCGTTGCGAATGGATTTGTTTTGGGATCATCGGTATAAACACCATCGACTTTAGTTGCTTTTAAAACCAACTCAACGTTCATCTCCATGCCACGTAATGCAGCTGCTGTATCTGTAGTAAAAAACGGATTGCCAGTTCCAGCGGCAAAAATAACGATCTTGCCTTCCTCCAAATAACGCATTGCTTTACCTCTAATATAAGGCTCTACAACTTGTTCAATGTTAAGTGCAGATTGAACTCGGCTAAGTAAGCCAATTTGACGCATAGAGTCCTGCAATGCTAAAGCATTCATCACTGTCGCAAGCATTCCCATATAGTCTGCAGTAGCTCTATCCATATGGGAAGCTGCAGGAGCAACACCACGAAATATATTACCGCCACCAATTACAACAGCAATCTCAACACCTAATTTAGCGACAGTCGCAACCTCTGCGACAATACTATCAATAGTTTGGCGATTGATGCCGTAGGCATCATCGCCCATCAATGCTTCACCACTTAATTTCAATAATATACGCTTGTACGCCGGCACTTGAGACATAGACCTCCAATCATACTTTTAACTAAGAACGTATCACAACCCTAACGCTGACGTGCTTGATCAACTTGCGCCATAACCTCAGCAGCGAAATCATCCTTTTTCTTTTCAATACCCTCACCGACCAGATAGAGATCAAAACTACCAACCTTAGCTTTAGCCGCAGCGAGCAATTGCTCAATAGTTAATTTATCGTCTTTCACAAAAATCTGTCCAAGCAAAGTGACTTCTTTTAAATATTTTTGAACAGTGCCTTCAACCATCTTCTCAATAATATTTGCAGGCTTACCAGACTCGGTAGCCTTGGCAACGGCGATATCCCGCTCTTTTTGTATCAACTCAGGAGCCACATCATCTTTAGACAAAGCAACTGGTCTGCTTGCAGCGATGTGCATTGCTAAATCGCGACCTAAGGCAGCATCTCCACCCACTAGGTCTACTAGGACTCCGATTTTTGATCCATTATGAATATAAGCAAACAAATGTCCTTGCGTAGATCTTCTTACAAATCTACGGATACTGACATTTTCACCAATTTTGCCAACCAATGCTTTTCTTGTCTCTTCTACAGATACACCATTCAACATCAATCCAGACAACACGCCTAGATCGCCTGGGTTTTTCTCAGCAACTAATTGTGCCAATGCCATATTAAAAGCCATGAAATCATCATTCTTGGCTACAAAGTCTGTCTCGCAATTCACTTCCAGAATTGAACCCAATTTACCATCTTGAGAAACATATGTCGAAACCAGACCTTCGGCAGTTATTCTGGATGCCGCTTTATTCGCCTTGTTGCCAAGCTTTACGCGCAAAATTTCCTCTGCTTTGTCCATGATACCGCCAGCTTCAGTAAGTGCTTTTTTACACTCCATCATCGGTGCGTCTGTTTTCTCGCGTAACTCTCTAACCATACTCGCAGTAATTTCTACCATCTTTGCCAATCCTCATCTACAAATTAAAAAAAGGGGCTCAATGCCCCTTGATAAATATTACTTGTTCGCTATAGCATCCGAGTCATCGACTTCAACAAACTCCTCAGCCACACCGCCAATAATTTCCTGAATACTAGAATTTCTTCCTTCAAGTACTGCATCAGCAATGCCACGTGCATATAATTTAATGGCACGATTGGAGTCATCATTACCTGGAATAATATAATCAACACCTGCAGGCGAATGATTGGTATCAACTACACCTATTACCGGTATGCCGAGTTTTTTAGCTTCGGCGATTGCACCTTTTTGATACCCAACATCGATTACAAACAATGCGTCAGGTAAGCGTTCCATATCTTTAATACCGCCCAAGCTACGATCTAACTTAATAATCTCTCTTTCGTATTGCAAGCCTTCTTTTTTTGTCAGCTTTTCAATAGAACCGTCTTCGCGCATTGCTTCTAAATTTTTCAGCCTTTGGATTGACTGCTTCACAGTCTTGTAGTTGGTCAACATGCCACCTAACCAACGATAATCTACGTAAGGTGATCCACTACGTATCGCTTCTTCTTTAACGATCTCGCGAGCTTGGCGCTTAGTCCCGACAAATAACACACTGCCTTTATTTGCTGACAATTGCCGCACAAACTTTAATGCATCGTGATATAGAACAATTGTTTTTTCTAAATTAACAATATGGATTTTATTGCGGTGGCCAAAAATATAAGGGGCCATTTTGGGATTCCAAAACCGCGTTTGATGGCCAAAATGAACGCCGGCCTCAAGCATTTCACGCATAGTAACTGACATAATTCTAATACTCCTGTTAGGGTTAATTCTGCCACATGCCAATCATGACCCAAGAGATGGGCACCCTTAACGTTGACATATGTGCGGATTTACTACAAAAAACAAGGATTTAAACAACTTGCAAGCCAAACTCATTGAAAAATAGCGAAAATGAATTTAACCCCTTATCTTAACACCAAAATTTAGATTTACTCAATAACCTGTAAATAAATTACTTCCCATAGCCGATATAAGTCCAGCGCAAGAGCACTCTAGACAAAAAACTAGACACGTATTGTATTCAAAACAAACTGTTAAAATCGGGGGTCTAGGCATTCACTGCCATTTGATCTTCTCAACAGCCAACCAAGACAGAAAGTTTAAAATTAATGGCCGCTTCAATTAAGAACCCCGATGAAATTAACGCGATGAGGGTTGCTGGCCGTCTAGCAGCCGAAGTTTTAGACTTTATTACGCCACACGTAATCGCTGGAATAACAACCGATGAGATAGACAACTTGTGCCACAGATTCATGGTTGATGTACAAAACACTATCCCAGCACCGTTAAATTATACGCCGCCAGGCTACACCCCTTATCCTAAATCTATATGCACCTCAGTAAATCACGTCATTTGCCACGGGATTCCGGGCGATAAGCGGTTGAAAAATGGTGATATCATTAATATTGATATTACTGTCATCAAAAATGGCTTTCATGGTGACACCAGTCGCATGTTTCTCGTTGGAGGAACCTCAATTCAAGCGAAGCGCTTAGTCAACATCACTTATGAATGCATGTGGCTAGGAATACGTGCGATTAAACCTGGAAACACTTTGGGGGATATCGGTCATGCAATTCAAATTTATGCAGAGCAAATGGGTTGCAGCGTAGTTAGGGAATTTTGTGGTCACGGTATTGGGCGAAACTTTCATGAGGATCCGCAAATTCTTCATTACGGACGCCCAGGCACTGGAATGCGATTAGCTCCAGGGATGATTTTTACTGTAGAGCCCATGATTAATGCAGGCAGACCAGACATCAGGCAACTTGCTGACGGTTGGACAATCGTCACAAAAGATCATAGTCTGTCTGCACAATGGGAGCATACTGTATTAGTCACAGATACTGGCTATGAGGTATTAACAACATCAGCAGGCACCCCCCCTCCACCAACCACGTAACCATTGTTACTACAAAGCATTCGTGCATGCCAACAGCAAAGCCATCACTATTTTACAAAATAGATGAACAAAAATCTCTTCTCGATAAAGAACGTAAATCCTTACAATTAAGCTTCGAGCAAGGCCAGATTTCACATGACGTATTGCATCAGTTGGCGATTATTACGGATCGACACCTAAGAAAAATATGGAAATCCTGTTTAATTCCAGAGAATTTATGTTTAATAGCTGTTGGGGGATATGGCAGAGCACAGCTTTATCCATATTCAGATGTGGATATCTTAATCCTACTACCCAATGCTACTGATCAAATAGTTCAGGCAAAAATAGAAAGCCTAATTAGCCTATTCTGGGATATTGGTCTTGATGTAGGTCACAGCGTAAGAACAATCACCGAATGCGTTCAATTGTCTGCAGAAGATATTACGATTCAAACCAATCTAATAGAATCCAGACTCATTACCGGCAATCGTAATTTATATCATCAGTTCACAAAAAAAATGAAGCGGCAAATAAATCCTGCCTCATTTTTAAGAGCCAAGCTGGTAGAGCAAAAACAACGACATGCCAAACAACTTGAAACCAACTTAGAACCAAACATTAAAGAAAGTCCCGGGGGGCTGCGAGATCTTAACACTATCCTTTGGGTTTCTAAGGCCAGCGGCATTGGAAATACTTGGTTAGCGCTCGCTAAACATGGCTTTATGACCCGCGAAGAGGCTAAAGCAATCACTAAGCACGAACAAGTATTACAACTGCTTCGAATACGCCTTCATTACCTGGCTGGAAGAAGAGAGGACCGTTTACTTTTTGACCACCAAACAGCGCTTGCTAAAATATTGAAATTTGCCGATCGCGGACAACATCGAGCAAGCGAACGGCTTATGCAACGCTATTATCAAACTGCAAAGTCCGTTACCCAGCTAAATATCATTCTGATTCAGAATTTAGAGCTGCGCATTTCCCCCCCCTTAAATCGTACCATTGTCACTCCGATTAACTCTAGATTTGTTAAACGCGGCGAGCTACTGTCTGCGCCTGACACGAGTATTTTCGAAAAAGATCCAAGTTCCATCTTAGAGGTTTTCTGTATACTCCAAAAAAACCATGACATTAAAGGGATAGGTGCAGTCACATTAAGGGCCCTATGGCGATCAAGGCGCTTTATAAACGCCAAGGTTCGTCAGAACCGGCTGTTAAAAACATACTTTTTAGACATATTAAAAAGTCCAAGCTATATGCTCCGGGAATTGAGGCGTATGCACCAGTTTGATATTCTTGGGCGATACATACCTGCATTCAATCGAATTAGCGGACAAATGCAACATGATTTATATCATGTCTATACGGTTGATCAACATATCTTAAAAGTCGTGCGCAACCTTCGACGCTTTAGCATCCCCGAATTGGCGCATGAATTTCCACTTTGTAGCCAGTTAATGAGTGAGTTTGACAAGCCAGAGCTATTATATTTAGCTGGCTTATTTCACGATATCGGAAAAGGCAGGGGGGGCGATCATTCAACACTTGGCAAGGTAGATGCTCAATTGTTTTGCGAGAGTCACGGACTACCAAAAGATGACACGGAGTTAGTTTCTTGGCTAGTTGATAAACATTTAGTGATGTCTGTGACCGCTCAAAAATCTGACTTAAGTGACCCTGATGTAATTAAAATATTTACCGATTGTGTGAGCAATCAATATCGCCTTAAAGCGCTCTATCTACTGACCGTTGCAGACATTCGCGGCACTAGTCCTAAAGTATGGAACGGATGGAAAGCCAAACTTCTCGAGAATTTATACTACTCTACCAAGCAATTATTAAATAAAGACCCTAATAATAGAGACCTTAAATTCAGAAACAATCAGGAAGATGCCAGAACTCAATTAAGATTAATGACTATTGATGAGGATAGTTATCTAAACTTTTGGCAGCAACTCGATACCGCCTACTTTCTTCGGCACAACGGCCAAGAAATAGCTTGGCATACTCGACACCTGCATCAACATGTTAATACAAAACAACCCATAGTGAAGGTTAGATTATCCCCAATCGAAGAAGGTTTACAAGTGTTGGTATATTTACCAGACCAACCAGAACTGTTCTCTAGAATTTGCAGCTTTTTCGAGGGAATTAGTTTCGATATTTTTGAAGCAAAAGTGCATACTACACACAATGGTTACGCACTAGACACTTTTGATATTCAAGATAGCTCTAATCAACAAACCTCATATAGAGACATAATGAGTTTTATTGAGCATGAGTTACAAGCCAGACTGCGCAATAGAGCGCCACTGCCAGAGTTAACGAAAAGTCGCTTAAACCGACAAATGCGACACTTTCCAATCACGCCAAAAATATCGATTCAAGCAGATGATAAGGGTGACTATCGAATGCTAGCTATTGTTGCTGGAGATCGACCTGGACTGCTCTCCAGAATTTCAAGGACTCTAACCACCTTTAACATCAACCTACACGCTGCCAAAATAACCACACTTGGCTCACGTGCAGAAGACAATTTCTTAATAAGTGGAGCGGCATTAAACGACTCTAAACAACTGATCCATTTTGAAGAAGCGCTCCTAAGTCAACTTCGGATATAAATTTTTCAAGCCTCTCAATCGTCATCCTGATCAACCGACCCTGGTAGCGCATTAGACAATTCTTCCGTATAACCAAAATCCCGCATGTTTTGAATGCGCATGGGATATAAAATACCCTGCAAATGATCGCACTCATGCTGAACCACTCTCGCATGAAAACCACTAACAGTACGATCAATTTCATGGCCATTAATATCGTATCCCTGATAACGCAAATATGAATACCTAGGTACTAAACCACGCATACCAGGCACAGACAAGCACCCCTCCCATTCTGAATCCATAACATCTTCAATTGGAGTCAAAATCGGGTTAATTAAAACCGTATAAGGGACCGCCCCTGCATTTGGATAACGCGGATTACTCAAAAACCCAAAAATAACAATTTGCAAATCAATACCGATTTGCGGCGCAGCTAGACCTGCGCCATTGAGTGCAATCATAGTATCTTGCATGTCAGAGATAACATTGTATAAGACAGGAGTGTTAAACTCTAAAACAGGTTGAGCAATTTTCAATAACCTTGGATCCCCCATTCTAATTACGGGTCTAATGGGCATCTCTGTCCTTTACAAAAAATTTAATATAAAAATCTTTTCATTAGATAGCAGGGGTTAACATGCTTCAGACTAAATTTCAAATACCTTAATAGGTAAAGGTCACCACATCGTCATCCATTGCCTGCTCAATCACGTATGCGCCACCGACAATTTCGTTTACCTCGGGAATCAAATCATCACCCCACAAATCAAGCGTTGGGGTACACACTTTAAATTGCACCCCAGCACCATGAGCATCTTTAATAAAATCATATACACTTTTTTGGGAGAATTCTTTAACAAAAAGTCTATCTGCAACGCCTTTTTTTGCCAACTCACCCGCTCTTGCAGTGAGAATCACCTCGACTTGATAGTCCATTGCTGCAGCAACAGTCGCTTGAAAAAATGGCGCACCCAATTCAGAGGCATTTGCCGGATCAGTATTGACCATAATAATCATCAATTTATTTGCCATTATTTGACTCGATTCGTTTTTTCAATGATTGATTAAACAACTAGGTCTTTGAAAGTTGTTTAATATAACGTCTAAATCCTGCTCCAATTTCAGGATGTTTCATTGCAAGCTCAACATTTGCCTCTAAATATCCAAGCTTGCTACCACAATCATAACGTCTACCACTGAACTCATAAGCTAGAACTGTTTCTCTTGATTGCAGTCTTGCAATGGCATCCGTAAGTTGAATTTCAGCGCCTGCGCCTAATCTAGATTTGGATAACTCCTTGAAAATTTGAGGGGTCAAAATATATCGCCCCACCACACCAAAAAGAGACGGCGCAACAGAGGGCTGTGGCTTTTCAACGATACCACGTATCACATGTGGCGATAACGATCCTCTAGGCACATCAACCACACCATACTGTGAGATATTTTTTCTGGTAACCTTCTGAATCGCCACAATACTGAGGTGATTAATACGATGTAACTGCTCCATTTGCTTCAATACGGGCACTTTTGCATCGATCAAGTCATCAGCTAACAATACAGCAAATGGTTCATCTCCGACAACCGGTTGAGCGCAGAGCACTGCATGTCCCAAACCCAAAGGGCTAGCTTGTCGAATGAAAATACAATTCACGCCGCTCGGTATTATTTCCTTGATCTGATTGAGCATCTCCAACTTACCAGAACGGGCAAGCGCAGACTCTAACTCCGCGGCTTGATCAAAATGATCCTCAATAGCACGCTTACCTCTTCCAGTTACAAATATTAATTCTGTCACTCCTGCTGCAATAGCCTCCTCCACAGCGTATTGTATGAGTGGCTTATCTACAACTGGCAGCATCTCTTTGGGGCTCGCTTTAGTGGCCGGTAAAAATCGAGTACCAAGTCCAGCAACTGGGAATACTGCTTTACGAATACTTGTCTGCGGTAATTTAGATTTCAAGGTATTTCCTTAATCAATCAATTTAAAGTATATAAATCATTCTGAGGATTTACCAAGCATTGCAATCAGTATCGCCTCATCAATGACTTTAACTCCTAACTGTTGCGCTTTTTCTAATTTAGAGCCAGGCTCAGCGCCTGCCACTACGAAATCGGTTTTTTTAGATACACTGCTAGAAACCTGACCACCCGATCGCTCTATTAATAACTGCGCCTGACTACGACTCAAGTTTGGCATTGAACCGGTCAAAACAAATGTTTGCCCAGCCAATCTCGTCATGGCGTCTTTAACATCATCGCCCTGATCAGAAAATGTAATTCCACAGACTAATAGACCCTGTATGAGTTCTATGTGTTCAGGTTTTTCAAAATAATGCAAAATACTTTGAGCCACGATAGGCCCAATATCATTTAATTTTTGCAACTCTTCCAAACCGGCCATTCGTATTGTATCTATATCTTTAAAATGATGAGCTAAATCACGCGCAGTTGATTCTCCAACATTACGAATACCCAGTGCATAGATTAATCTGGCCAAATCTGTGTGCTTGCTATTATTAATCGCTTGAATGACAGCTGCAGCAGATTTCTTACCCATACGCTCGAGATTCACTAAATCTTCATACTTGATTTTATATAAATCTAGTGGGGTCTTAATCAAAGCTTTATCAACGAGCTGATCAATCAGTTTCTCACCCACACCCTCAATATCCATTGCGCGTCTAGACACAAAATGCATCAATGCCTGCTTACGTTGTGCACTGCAACTAATTCCTCCACTACATCTTGCAACGGATTCACTCTCCAAACGGATCACGAGCGATGAACAAACTGGACAACATTGAGGCATAACGAATTGATCTTGTTCACGCCTCAATCCAGGGTGGGCTACTCTCACAACCTCGGGTATAACATCACCTGCCCGACGGACAACGACAAGATCACCAATATGCACATCCTTGCGTCGCACTTCATCTTCATTATGTAGAGTTGCATTGGTAACCTGGACGCCGCCTACCAACACGGGACGAAGTCGCGCTACTGGAGTTAATGCGCCTGTTCGTCCAACCTGAATATCAATTGCAAGCACTTCACTTTGTGCTTCTTCAGCTGGAAATTTATGCGCAATTGCAAAACGAGGTGCGCGAGAAACAAAGCCTAATTGTTGCTGAATTGCCAATGCATTTACCTTGTAGACTAAACCGTCAATTTCAAATGGTAGCGCCGGTCGTTCATTAGACATCTTTGCATAGCAGGCTAGAAGTCCTTCAACGCCGTCTACAACTGCGCGCTGTTCAGCAACACCAAATCCTAGGTTTTTAATAAAATTAATACTTTGATCATGCGTTTCAAAATCGATCAATGGATCAACCACGCCTAAGCTATAGGCAAAAAAAGTGAGTTGTCTTGATGCCGTTATTCGCGAGTCCAATTGACGCAATGATCCCGCAGCTGCATTACGAGGGTTAGCAAAAACCTTTGCCCCGATGGCTAACTGTCGTTGATTTAATGATTCAAAATCATTACGTAGCATCAACACTTCACCACGGACCTCAAAATAATTAGGTACAACATCAGGAAAGCTCAGGTTTAGCGGTATCGAACGTAAAGTGCGCAAATTAACAGTAACGTCCTCACCAACGTCACCATCACCACGCGTAGCACCTCGTGTAAATTGTCCATTCACGTAAACTAGGCTCACTGCCAACCCGTCAAATTTTGGTTCTACTGCATACTGCATCGATGCACACGCTAGGGCCTGGCATATACGCGCATCAAAAGCGAGAACCTCATCGCGGGTAAAGGCATTATTGAGTGACAACATAGGTTGACGATGTCTGGCACTTGAAAACTCTGCCAACGGTGCACTTCCTACCCTTTGCGTTGGCGAATCCAATGCTAGCAACTCAGGATAGGCGCTCTCCAAATCTTGTAACTCTCTGAATAGAGAATCATATTGCGAATCAGATATTAAGGGATCGTCTAGCAAATGATATTGGCGATTGTGCATTGCAAGCTCGGAGCGGAGCCAAGCAATCCGCTCAGATGGCACATCTATACTCATGCAAAGATCCGCAGCGCTCGCTGACTACCAGCCAATATCTTTCTTCTCGCCATAGATGCATAAATAGAGTCCAGCTGAGTTTTAATTTTAGCAATGCTAGTCTCAACTAGTGGAATACGATTATCGTCGACAAGGGTTCCACCCAATGCAGCAGCAAGCGCCTGCCCAGCCTTGGCCATTTGCTCTAGCACTTCGCTGCCATGAGCCACCCTAGGCACATCAAGCAACAAGGTCAAAGCATTTGTATGAACTGACGACAGCCTCTCTAATGATAAGGATTCTTGGCCTTGATTTTCCAAAGTAAACAAGGTCTGGCCAATAGCATCTTGCCAATGAAACAGTCCATCAGGCTCCAGGTTAAAACCTACGGCGACGGCAGCCGTTGCGATTTGTGTACCGGTAAATGCATTGCCCTCAGGTGCAATAACGTTAAAACCAACTATCACATCGACATCAGCACAGAACAAATCTAAATCGCGTGAAACTTGCAAAGCTTCCGAGACATCACTCAATACAATCTCAGCATCATGCGTATTAGCCCAAGCATTTAGAGTATCGCAGAACTCACTTATATGGTGAGCACTAATTGGACCTGTACGGTTCACAAGCAACAACCCTATTTGTAATTTCACACTACGGGCATGACTGCCGCGCTCCAATAGCAACCAATCTTGAGCATTAGTATCCCATCCAAATATACGAATTGGTTTCCCAAAAACGCCTAGTTGGGACCTCAAATCACGCAGCGCAGACTCACCAATTGGGCTGGCCAGCGTCAATGTAGCGCCATACTCTAGGTCAATATCAATACCATTTAGGTCTAACAGATCCGCAGAATCTATCGAAGCAAACCCTGCATCATGGGATTTAATATCACCACTAAACGCACCCAGTGTGGGCTCTATTCGATGCGAAGCAATACCATTGTCCATCGACTGGTTCGCATCAGCAGCACCCTCGTTCAGGTGCGCTAAACGATTTCGTAACACTCGCTCTTGCCACAGGTTATACAGGTAGACAATCAAAACCACGACAATACCAATAATCACCAACGCAAATTGAAGGTCACTCATAGGATTTCACTCTCAAGCCACGGATTCAGTCAATTTCATAGCAGATTCAATATCTACTGCAACAACCCTTGAAATACCGGGCTCTTGCATGGTAATGCCTAACAATTGATTTGCTAATTCCATAGTAATTTTATTATGGCTAATAAATACAAACTGTGAATGATCAGACATTTTTTTCACTAATTCACAGAAACGCACAGTATTGGTATCATCAAGTGGTGCGTCAACCTCATCCAACATGCAAAATGGTGCAGGATTTAATTTAAATATCGAGAACACCAAGGCAACTGCGGTTAACGCTTTCTCACCACCCGATAATAAATGAATAGAACTGTTCTTTTTGCCTGGCGGTTGCGCAATGACTTGCACACCACAATCTAATATCTCCTCGCCGGTGAGCAACAGCTTAGCGTTCCCACCATTAAACAATGCGGGGAACATCTCTGAAAAATGACCATTAACCTCATCAAAAGTCGCTTGTAGACGATCCCGAGTCTCCCGATCAATACGACGAATGGCCTCTTCGAGAGTATTCATTGCCGCAGTTAAGTCCTCAAATTGGGCATCGAGGTAAGTTTTTCTCTCTTGCGCCGCCGTCAACTCCTCTAATGCTGCCAAATTAACAGCACCCAAACTCTTAATTTCATCATTTAGACGATTAATCTCTGCTTGGAATGAGCCAGATCGAGTGCCTTTCTCAAGGTTTTGCAACAACTCTTCTTCATTAGCACCCGCTGCCAACAACTGCTCTGCATACTGCTCTTCAGAAATTCTAGCTTCTTGTTCCTTGAGCTTAATGTCACCAATGCGATCACGTAGGGGATTGAGTTTTTGTTCTGCGCTCAAGCGCTCCTGCTCTACAGATTTTAATTCTGTCTCTGTAGCCTCTAAAATATCTCGACATTGTGCCAAAGACTGTTCACGATCAACACGCGCAGTCAATAATTGTTGCAGTTGATCTTGCCAAGGGGAGTCATCCAACTCGCGCAACGCCAGTTGCTCAGCAGATAAGGACTGCCCAAGACGCTCAACTGTTGTTGCTGTTTGAGCGATACCCCGCTCAACTTCTGCAATTTTATTGAGCGAAGTTTTACCATTAAAGACAGCCTCTTGATACGCTCTTTCTGCTTGCTGTGTGATTAATCGTTGCTGATCTAACTGGGCTTGAGTTTCACGGTATAGCTCTAATACAGAGTCTAATTCGGCCGCATATGCTGCAGACTCCTCAGAGAATCGCGATAAATTTGTTTGGGCAAGCTCTTGAGCAATGGCTTCTGACTCAATTTGTTGCGCAATATCCATCAGCTCCAATGAGATTTGCTGATCCCGCTCCATGAGGCGTTGAGTCTGCTCTGACAATCTGACTATTTCAACATCTATGCCATGTTGTTTAAGCTGAAGATCACCAATCTGCTCACGCAAGGTAGTCATCCATACTTTTTCACCATGAATCTGACTAGCGGCAGTATCGGCAACCACTCGCAAGGCATCCAAATGCACTCGGCTAGCTGCAATCCCGGTCTGTAGCTGCTCTATTTCTCGTTGCCTTGAAAGCACACCATGCAACTCTGAGTCTGGCGCATAAAAAGACATTGTGTGACGTGTCAACAAATAACCATCACAGGTGACAATCATTGCACCCGGCTCTAGATATGCCCTAAGCGGCAATGCTTGCTCCAGCGTTTGCACAACAAATACCCCATGTAGCCATTCTGCTAAAGCTACAGACCAGCGTGGATCACGACAATTTACAAATCGACGCAAAGGTTGCGCATTTGCAGGCATCGGTGCATTAGGCACTAGAGCAACATTGTCAGACATCTCCACAACTGCCAACTTCCCCATTGGGGCATTAACCCATGCCCCACACTGATCTAACTCAGGCATTCCAACAGCATTGAGGCGCTCTCTAAGCACCGCCTCTAGTGCATCCTCATATCCTGAATCTATGGTAATGCCCTGCCATAAGCGCACAGCACCATCCAAGCCTTGCTGCTCTATCCATGCATCAATATCTGCACCCTGTGCTAAGCGATCTTGTAATTGCTGCATCGCTTCGGCCCGAGCTTCCATCCCTGTTAATGTTTGCAAAGCGAGCTCTACAGCCTCATTATGACCAACCAATGCAGCCTCTAGCTGTGGTAATTGCAACTCCTTGTCGGCTAAAACGTCACGTAGGCTGTTTGCTTCTTCCTCATGAAGAGCTAAATTATTTCTTAAACCCTCTAAAATATCGGCATCCGGGCGCTCTAATGCATTTTGCTCTTCATGCAATTTGTCATTACGAACTTGCAACCCTTCAAGCACGCGTATTGAATGGTCAAGCTTAGTTTGCTCTACTTGACGTGACTGTTGCGCTTGCCCTAGCACTTGCTGCAGGGCATCTCGTCGTTCAATCGATGCACGCCAAGCTTCTTCTGCCAGCGGCAGTTGAGCCTGACACTCATCATGTATCGCCGCACACTCTAATGTTTTGTCTTGGGCTCGATTCGCTTCATCTTGCCACTGGGCCAAGCTATGATTGAGTTCAAATTGCTGTTGTTCAGCCTGGCTTAATTGGCTACTGAGGGCATTAATTTGCGACTGAACACGGTTTTGATTGTCTTGGATATGTGCAATCTGCTGCTCAATCCTAGACACCTCTGCATTAGTCTCATAGAGCGCCCCCTGCGCGGCGTGTACTTCGTCCCCGGCCTTGTAATGCTGATTGCGCAAATCTTCTAAACGCCGCTCTGCATCTCTGAGCGCTGCAGTTTCCGCTTCCAATTCATTACCTAGGCGCTCAATATCGCGGGCATGACGTGCTCGCGTGGCGGATGCCTCTTGCCTGCGCGTAAACCATAACATGAGTTGCGTGCCTGTTAATTGCGCTTGCAATGCATGGTAGCGCGTTGCAACTTCAGCCTGGCCTTGCAAGTGGGTTAACTGCTTGTCTAACTCTTGCCGAATATCTTCTACTCGCGCTAAATTCTCACGTGTATCTTTAAGACGCAACTCTGTTTCACGGCGCCGCTCTTTATACTTTGAAACGCCTGCTGCCTCTTCAAGAAAAACTCTCAACTCCTCGGGCTTAGCCTCAATCACCCGCGAAATCATACCCTGCTCGATAATGGCATACGCACGACTGCCCAGACCAGTTCCTAAGAAGATATCCGAGACATCACGTCTTCTGACACGCGTATTATTGATAAAGTAGGTGGAGTCACCGTCACGCTCCAACATACGCTTCACTGAAATCTCAGCATAGGTAGACCATTGACCAGCAGCCTTACCTAAACTGTTATCAAAAACTAATTCGACAGTAGCGCGATTCACCGGTTTACGATCACCAGAACCATTAAAGAGTACGTCTTGCATGGTTGCACCACGCAAATGCTTTGCCGAGGATTCACCTAATACCCAACGCACCGCATCAATAATATTAGACTTGCCACAGCCATTGGGGCCAACCACACCAACTAACTGACCGGGCACGGGAATTTGAGTTGGATCTACGAAAGATTTAAAACCAGCGAGATTAATTTGTTTGAGGCGCAAGGGTCGAATCTGCCACTAAAAAGGGTTGAGAGAACGGAAATTGCATTATTTCTAAACTAAAGAGGTAAAATTAAGCCCTCATTTTAACTGAAATGGCTATAAATCATCATGACAACACAACCAACATCGCAAATTGAAACCTTCGACAGCCCAAAATCAGGTCGAGATTTCAGAATTCACATGGAAATACCAGAATTTACGTGCTTATGCCCAAAAACAGGACAGCCAGACTTTGCTACGCTAATGCTCGATTATGTCCCAGACCGGCTCTGTGTGGAATTAAAAAGCCTAAAATTATATATCTGGTCGTTTCGCAACCAAGGCGCCTTCCACGAGGCCGTCACCAACCACATATTGGATGATTTAGTTAAAGCAACCCGCCCCCGTTGGATGCGGCTAACCGCACACTTCTACGTGCGAGGCGGCGTCTACACCACTGTCAGTGCAGAACATCTCAAACGTGGATTTAAACGAAGCAATATCCCCGACATGCCATTGCTCGCGCCGCAACAACCAACCCGTTAAATTAGAAGTGTTAGAGCGCTCGCTCGTCCAGCCTTTGCCGTTCTATAATGACAACTTGCACCCATCCCATTAGTGCATCATGACTTTATCTAAACTACGCATGGAACTCCGTTGAATCCTCGACTCGAACTACTACAGAGCTACCCTTTCCAACGCCTAAGCACCTTACTTACCGGTAATCTACCACCCGCCGGAGTCACCCCTATCAATTTGTATATCGGCGAACCCAAGCATCCTACGCCAAGTTTTATTCGAGAAACGTTGATTAATAACCTTGATGGATTAGCCAGCTATCCACTGACTCTAGGCACCGACACCTTGCGCGAAGCAATCGCGCAATGGATTGCCCGTCGTTACAACATTTCAGCGCCTAATCTGGCGACTCAAATCCTACCCGTGAACGGTAGCAGAGAGGCACTCTTTGCGTTTGCACAGGCTGTTATTGACACCTCCAAGCCATCGCCCGTCGTGATATGCCCCAACCCCTTCTACCAAATCTATGAAGGTGCGGCATTGCTGGCTGGCGCAAAACCACAATTTATTAATACCTTAGCGCATAATGATTATGCTTTTGATCCAGCACAGTTGCCCGATTCGGTTTGGCAACATGCGCAGCTAATTTATGTCTGTTCACCTGGCAATCCAACGGGAAAAGTATTAACCCTGGCCGATTGGAAGCGTTTATTTGAATATGCCGACCGTTATCAATGCGTAATTGCAGCTGATGAGTGTTATTCAGAAATCTACTTTGACGAGTCTTCCCCTCCCTTGGGTGCTCTGGAAGCGGCTGTGCAGCTCGGACGTCCTGACTTTAAAAACCTGGTGATTTTCTCAAGCCTGTCCAAGCGCTCCAATGTGCCGGGAATGCGCTCAGGTTTCGTCGCAGGGGATGCTTCGATTTTGAAACAGTTCTACCTCTACCGGACTTATCATGGCAGTGCTATGAGTCAATCGATACAAGCGGCCAGCACTGCCGCATGGCAAGATGAAGTCCACGTCATTGCTAACCGTGAAATGTATCTCGCAAAATTTAACGCAGTAGTCCCCATCCTTGAAAGTAGCCTGCCTGTGTCTTGGCCTGATGCAGCCTTTTACTTATGGCTTGAGACGCCCATATCTGACGTCGAATTTACGCGCCGCCTCTATGCTGCTGAAGGCGTGTCGGTGCTTCCTGGAAGTTATTTAGCCCGCGAGGCCAATGGTCAGAATCCGGGCGCTGGTCGGATTAGAATTGCGCTCGTTGCCACCGTAGCAGAATGCACAGAAGCAGCTACTCGAATTCAAAGATTTACTTCAACTATTTGATTATATTGAGAAAATTATGAAATCCATACAAGACTGTATTAACCAGTTCTGGGAGCAACGCGCAGAACTCACCCCTACCAATGCACCGGATGCGATTCGTAATGCAGTGGAGGAAACCATTCGCTTATTAGACGCCGGCAAGTTACGCGTGGCTGAGCGCGTCAATGGACAGTGGCAAACGAACGAATGGGCTAAAAAAGCAGTTTTGCTGTCATTCCGCCTTCAGGACAATACCGTTCTCACTGATGGTTACACTCGCTACTATGACAAAGTGCCTGCAAAATTTGCCAACTACAGCGCCGAGGAATTTAAAGCGGGCGGTTTTCGTGCCGTGCCTCCTGCCACAGTTCGGCATGGGGTATACATCGCCAAAAATGTTGTGCTAATGCCCTCATTTGTCAATATTGGCGCCTTTGTCGATGAAGGCACAATGGTAGACACTTGGGCAACAGTGGGCTCGTGCGCCCAAATCGGTAAAAATGTGCACCTATCCGGTGGTGTGGGTATTGGCGGTGTACTAGAGCCATTGCAAGCAAGCCCAACCATCATTGAAGACAATTGCTTTATTGGTGCGCGCTCCGAGATTGTCGAAGGCGTTATTGTGGAAGAAGGCTCGGTCATTTCCATGGGCGTGTTCATCGGCCAAAGCACAAAAATATTCGATCGCGCCTCCGGTCAGGTATTCTACGGTCGGGTGCCATCAGGCTCTGTGGTAGTGCCAGGTTCGCTACCATCCAAAGATGGACTGTGCAACTTATATTGCGCTGTCATCGTCAAACGTGTCGATGCCAAAACACGCGCAAAAACAAGTATTAACGATTTACTCCGTAGCGACGACTAATCATCCCTACTGTCGCAATGTCGCGCACCACAGTAATAGAAGTAGAAGTGCTGTATCGCACCTCGCGCGAATTAATCGCGCTAGCAACGCAGCGCTTTAAGGTGGCTAAGCTTAGTTATGGTCATGGCACCTTAAATGCCTCAGATGAAGCGGCCTGGTTGATGGTGCATGCCTTACAATGCCCGTTCGAAGACCTAGAGTCTTTGCTCGATGAGCCGCTGAAGGCTGTTGTAATTCGCCGTGCCTTGGCACTTTTTGATAGACGTATCGAGGAACGTCGACCGGCCGCCTATTTAACGCAAGAGGCGTGGCTAGGGGCATATCGCTTTTACGTTGACGAACGCGTCATTGTGCCTCGCTCCTATCTCGCTGAGCTGTTAGCTCAAAAACTCAGACCGTGGGTCAAACCCCGCCAGCAAATTCGGTCCATTCTTGATTTGTGCACGGGCTCAGGGTGCCTGGCCATAGTTGCTGCCCACACCTTTCCCAAAGCGCAAGTGTCTGCCTCTGACCTTTCACCTGCCGCCTTAAAGGTCGCCCGACGCAATGTTCGAGAGCATCAACTCAACACAAAATTGAATCTGTATCTATCTGATTTATTTAATAAAATTCCAAAACAACAGTTTGATCTGATACTGACTAATCCGCCCTATGTCCGAGAAGCTGTGATGCGTCGCCTACCCCATGAATATCAACACGAGCCGAGCATGGCACTGCATGGCGGGGCCGATGGTTTTGATCTCGTGCGTCGCATCTTAATTGAAGCGGCTAGTTATCTGTCGCCACAAGGCTGGCTAATGATGGAAGTGGGACATCAGCGCAATCAACTAGAGCGCGCCTTCCCCAAGCTACCTTTTATTTGGGCGCAAACGAGCGGCGGGGATGACTGCGTTCTTCTATTACAGAGGGCAACATTAATTGGGTATGAGCAGCAGGCTCACTGGTCCAAGACATCAAAGTCTCAACGTCAGCTCCCACCAGCTCCATAAACTGCCCTCGCTTGAGTCTTGGGGGTAACCCCAAAATCCCAAACCGCACCCGCATTAAACGACTAACTGTTAAGCCTTGCGATTCAAATAATCGCCGAACCACACGATTACGACCTTCTTTTAATAACACTCTAAACCACCGATTAGCACCCTCACCACCCTCTTCTTCGACATACTCAAAATTAGCCCGCCCATCTTCAAGTTCAACCCCACTACATAAAGTGGCGAGCGTAGGTGCGCTCACTGCACCCAAAACACGAACTGCGTATTCGCGCTCCACTTCAAATCGCGGATGCATCATACGGTTAGCCAAATCGCCAGAGGTCGTAAAAATTAACAATCCACTGGTATTAAAGTCTAAGCGGCCAATCGCTAACCATTTTCCGCCTCGAGTGCGCGGTAGGTGGTCGAATACGGTGGGGCGACCTTGAGGATCACTATTACTAACAATCTCACCTTCAGGCTTATGGTAGAGCACTACTCTGGGTAACTGATCAGCCTGAGGCCAAGCAACCAAACGCTCCCCAACCCTAACTTTATCTTCAACGGTAACCCGATCACCTACAGTTGCTAGCTTACCGTTTACGGTGACCTCACCAGCACGTATCCGCTCCTCCATCGCCCGTCTTGAACCAAGGCCAGCTTGAGCAAGCATTTTATGTAATTTCTCGCCTTTTACCTCTGCTGTTGATGCACCATCATTATGATGCGATTTGGATTCAGTAAAGACTTCTGGACGTTTTGGGCGAATAGGCGAACGTGAACCACCTGCAGGGCGACGTTTTGAACGCGGGTTCATACTACCCGCCTAGAGCGAACAGCCTGTGCCAAAGTACCACTATCAACGTGCTCTAACTCCCCACCAACTGGCAACCCTCGCGCAATTCTAGTCACACGCAATCCCTTTGAGCGCAACAACTCACCAGCATAATGCGCTGTTGCTTCACCTTCAACCGTAAAATTTGTGGCTAGCAATACTTCTTCAACCACACCATCACAACTGCGCTGAATTAAGCGCTCCAAATGAATATCCTTAGGGCCAATGCCATCGAGAGGAGACAAAACTCCCATCAATACAAAATATAAACCGTCAAAACACTGCGCCTGTTCCATCATTAATAAATCGCTAGGCGTCTCAACAACGCATAACAGACTCGGATTACGTCTTGGTGCTAGGCACAAGGAGCACACGGTCGCCTCGGCAAAATTATTACAGCGCTCACAGTGTTGCAGTGTCGTCAAGGCATTGCTCATCGCGCTGGCTAGACGATGGGCACCATTGCGATCACGCTGCATTAAATGGAATGCCATGCGTTGCGCAGAACGCGGCCCAACACCAGGCAAGCACCTGAGTGCATCAATCAAATCTCTAAATGATGGAGGCGCGTTCATGTCTTCTAATTATACATCTAATATACTGATTTTTAAGAATTTTTATTGGGAATAAGGCTGTCAGCCAGTGCCCCACAACGCCCCACCCAGATGAACACTACAGTTTGGAGCCGCCCACTAAAAAGGTAGTTTCATGCCTGGAGGCAAAGGCAGGCCTGCAGTTACGCCAGCCATTTTTTCTTGCGAAATAGCCTCAACCCGACGCACTGCATCATTAATTGCGATCACCAATAAGTCCTCTAACACTTCCAATTCCTCACCCTTGAGGCTAGGGTCAATATTGACTCGCTTAACCGCATACTTGCCAGTCATGACGATCTTGACCGCGCCTGCACTTGATTGCCCCTCAACTTCTAGACTGGCTAACTGCTCCTGCGTCTTGCGCATATTATCTTGCATCTGCTGCGCCTGTTTCATCAAGCCAGCCAACTGACCTTTCATCATTGCTTATCTTCCTGTTGGGTTAAATGAGACTTAATCGACGAATGATCAACAGCTCCACCAAAATCAGAAATTAACTCCTGAATAAATGGATCCTGCTGAATCTGAACTACTGCAGCTTTTTGCGCCTCTGCCGCTTTACGCTCGGTGAGTGCTTTCGGTGAAACCCCTTCTGACTTGCCAGAAATAAATTTCACCACAACTCCAGCACCCAAGTGCTGCTTTAGTGCTTGGATTAACTTTTCGCGCGTCGCCTGGTCAAATAGACGCTCTTCAGCTGCAGATATACGTAACTCAACACGCTCAGCACTCCTGGACACTAACTCACAACGCAATGCTAACTGCTTGGCCATTGCATTTAAACCGAGCTGAGAGACCAGTTGATTCCAAGCACTCGGATCCGCACCCGCGGATGCCATCGACTGCTCACCAGTCTGCTGAAGCGATGGTTTGGCGACTGCGCCTATGGTCGCTACAGGCTTCACATAAGGTACGGGCTCTGATTGCACACCTAGCGGCTTATTGGCGATGCCCTCAGGCGAAAAAGCCAACATCCGCAATAAGGTCATCATAAAACCAGCATACTCATCGGGTGCCAAACCAATCTCAGCGCGGCCCTGATTGGCAATTTGATAATAGAGCTGCACCTCTTCAGCAGAAAATTTTTGACTCAACTGCAAAATGCGCACTTGGTCCGGATCTGAGTCGGCAATCGCATTGGGCACAATTTGCGCTAAGGCCAAGCGATGCAGCAGTGTACCCAAACCTTGGAGTGCAGCCTCAAAAGACAAACTCCGTTCAGCCATCACATCAACAATCGCCACCAGAGCAGCGCCATCTTGAATCGCCAAGGCATCTAACACCGTAAACAAATAGGTCTGATCTACCGCACCTAACATTGCGCGTGTAGACTCCTCGTCTAATTGGCCACCACCATGCGCAATCGCTTGATCTAACAAACTCAAGGCATCACGTAGGCTACCCTCGGCTGCGCGTGCAATCAAGGCAATAGACACGACATCTGCAGCAACATTCTCAGATTCTAAAATAGTCGATAAGCGATCGCGAATCTGCAATTGCGGAATTTGTTTTAATGAAAACTGTAAGCATCGCGACAACACCGTCACAGGAATTTTTTGGGGATCTGTTGTCGCCAAAATAAACTTGACGTGACCTGGCGGCTCTTCAAGTGTCTTTAACATCGCATTAAATGCATTACGCGAAAGCATATGCACTTCATCGATGATATAAACTTTAAATCGACCACTGGTGGGTGCATATAATGCGTTTTCTAACAACTCACGCATATTATCGACTTGCGTATTGGATGCTGCATCCAACTCAATCAAATCAACAAACCGACCGGTATCAATCTCAGTACAGGCGCCGCAAATTCCACATGGTGCATCAGTAATGCCCTGCTCACAATTTAATGACTTTGCTAAAATCCGAGCAATTGTTGTCTTACCGACCCCCCGCGTTCCAGTAAATAAGTAAGCATGATGTAATCGTTGCTGACGTAGTGCATTTGTCAAGGCACGAACCACATGCTCCTGACCAACGAGTTGAGTGAAGTTACGGGGACGCCACTTACGAGCTAAAACCTGAGTCACGGTATCTCTGTATGGGTTAGATACTAAAAAGTGTACCAAAAAAATGGGTGGCGAGCCTAACCCCCGGCACTCGCAGAGAATAGCTGTGGCTGCTTCCTTCCGGACCTGACCAGGTTCACTACCATGCGCTGCGGGGAGGCCCGCCATAGAGGGCTATAGTATGCCTCTGAATTCAATAAAATGCCATGCTTAGCGCAAATCTACGGATTTGCTTGAGTATTAATCTTTACAATTACTCTATTTAGTGATTGGATAAGCATAAATACAAAAGCACATTTGGACAGAACAGCTTGGGTCAGTCCATTGACTAGCGCAGAAAAACAAAAAATAAATAATAAATAATAAATAATAAATAATAAAATTAATAATTAAATGATCAATATATTATCAACTACTTATTTTAATAAAATTATGGAGAGCTCCATGACCAAACCGACCTCTGGAACCATTGAGTCTGTTTTACACGAGTCGCGCATATTCCCGCCCTCTCAAGCGCTCATGAACAACGCAAATATATCTGGAATGCCTGCCTACCAAGCGCTTTGCCAGATGGCTACAGATGATTACACCGGATTCTGGGCCCAGCTGGCAAAGCAACATATAACTTGGAAAGAACCGTTTACTCAAATCTTAGACGAGTCAACCCCCCCATTTTTTAAGTGGTTTAGCGATGGCAAACTCAATGCCTCTTATAACTGCTTAGATCGTCATCTTAAGCAACAAGGTAACAAAACAGCGATCATTTTTGAATCGGATGATGGAATCGTTACTAAGGTAAGTTACCAAAAGTTGCACCAAAAGACTTGCCAAGCTGCCAATGGACTAAAGTCTAGAGGGATTGGCAAAGGTGATCGTGTGATCATCTACATGCCTATGTCGATTGAAGCAGTGATTGCCATGCAAGCATGTGCCAGAATCGGTGCCATTCATTCAGTTGTGTTTGGTGGATTTTCTGCAAAAAGCCTGCAAGAACGTATCATGGATGCAGGCGCTGTTGCTGTCATAACAGCTGACGAACAAATGCGTGGCGGAAAAATCATATCGCTAAAAAAGGCTGTTGATGAAGCCGTTGAATTAGGACACTGCGATTCTATTCACAGTGTAATCACCTATCGCCGCACTGGTGGTGCTGTTACATGGCACGCACAGCGCGATTGTTGGTTGCATGACATCATGGCCGGGCAGCCGGATGAATGTGAGCCAGAATGGGTCGATGCAGAACACCCACTATTTATTCTCTATACTTCAGGCTCTACCGGTAAGCCCAAAGGGATTCAACATGCAACTGGCGGCTACCTACTATGGGCCACGCTCACCATGCATTGGACCTTCGACAACAAACCAACGGATGTGTTTTGGTGTACCGCTGATGTCGGCTGGATTACCGGACACTCTTATGTCTGCTACGGTCCTTTAGCGTGCGGCACCACTCAAGTGATGTTTGAGGGGATTCCAACCTATCCGGATGCTGGTCGCTTTTGGAAAACCATTCAAGATCATCAAGTGAGCGTGTTTTATACAGCTCCGACTGCGATTCGCTCCCTCATTAAAGCGGGTGGCGATCTACCTCTACAATATAACTTATCCAGCTTACGTATTTTAGGCACTGTGGGTGAACCCATTAATCCTGAAGCTTGGATGTGGTATCACCATACTGTCGGTGGCGGTCGATGCCCTATTGTAGATACTTGGTGGCAAACTGAAACAGGTGGCCACATGATTACACCACTACCTGGTGCGACACCAACCAAACCGGGCTCAGCCACTCTGCCCCTACCAGGAATCATCACCGATATTGTGGATGAGACTGGACAGTCCGTAGGCCATGGAAAAGGTGGCATTTTAGTTATTAAAAAACCTTGGCCGTCAATGCTGAGAACGATTTGGGGTGATCCAGATCGATATAAAAGCACCTACTTCCCTGAAGATTTTAATGGTCAATACTACCTCGCGGGAGATGGAGCCACTTTTGATGAAGATGGCTATATTCGGATCATGGGACGAATCGATGATGTGCTTAATGTCTCTGGTCATCGCTTAGGCACCATGGAGATTGAATCAGCACTTGTTGCTCATACGCAACTCGTCGCAGAAGCTGCCGTCGTTGGCAGACCCGATGAAGTCACCGGCGAGTCAGTCGTTGCATTTGTTGTGCTCAAACAAGCACGACCAGAAGGTGAAGAAGCCAAGCGTATCATCAAAGAATTACAAGATTGGGTAGCTAAAGAAATCGGCCCCATTGCTAAACCTAAAGATATTCGATTTGGTGACAACCTACCCAAAACAAGATCAGGAAAAATCATGCGGCGACTGCTACGATCAATCGCCAAAGGAGAAACCATACAACAAGATATCTCCACTCTTGAAAACCCCGCAATACTGGATCAGTTTAGCGCCACAATCACTTAATTACTGCATCGCAACAGAAATTCACAAAGGACTCGCTGACTCATTGAAAATCGTCAGTTAAAAAATAGTATTGAGTAACAGTTGCAACGCGAGCACAACAATATGTTGACATGGCGTATCAGCTTATGTACCGTTAAAAGGCACTTATAAAAAGATGTCCACAATAACGATTTTAAGGGGGAGAATAATCATGAGTAACACTAGCGATCTGAATCCTGACAACACCTTGCCGCCCGAAGAAAAGCGAGTCATTTTTGCGTCTTCATTGGGCACTGTTTTCGAATGGTATGATTTTTATCTATACGCCACTCTCGCCCCTTTCTTTGCAGCCCTATTTTTCCCAAAAGGCAACGATACGGCCGCATTACTGTCTGCATTTGCAACTTATGCTGCAGGCTTTTTGGTACGGCCTTTTGGTGCCCTTGTATTTGGCCGCATTGGCGATATTGTGGGTCGAAAATACACTTTCCTTGTCACCATTATTTGCATGGGTGGGGCAACTTTTGCCGTAGGTTTACTCCCTACCTTTGAGAACATTGGCTGGGCAGCGCCGGTTCTCTTAGTCGCCTTAAGACTGGTTCAAGGCTTAGCGTTGGGCGGAGAATATGGTGGTGCGGCAACCTACGTGGCGGAACACGCAGCTGAGAATAGGCGTGGATTTGATACAAGCTGGATACAAACCACGGCAACCCTTGGGTTCTTCTTAGCGCTTATTGTGATTCTGTCTTGTAGATTGTCGATGACCGCTGCTGACTTCTCTAACTGGGGCTGGAGAATACCATTCGCCGTTTCTGTGATTTTGCTGGCGTTCTCGGTGTATATCCGTTTAAAACTAGAAGAATCCCCCGTATTTTTAAAAATTAAAAGTGAAGGAAAAACCTCCAAAGCTCCCCTCACCGAAAGCTTTGCAAACTGGGGCAATGCCAAACTAGTCATCTTAGCGCTATTTGGCGCCACTGCTGGCCAAGGTGTTGTTTGGTATACAGGTCAGTTTTACGCCCTATTTTTCCTGACCATCACGCTAAAGTTAGAATTTCAATATGCTTATTTATTAATTGCGGGTTCATTGATCATTGGAACACCGTTCTTTGTGCTGTTTGGATGGCTATCAGACAAAATCGGTCGCCTAAAAATCATTATGTTAGGCTGCTTAATTGCTGCTTTGACTTACTTTCCCTTATTTGGTGCACTCACGCATTATGTCAACCCCAGCTTAGAAGCAGCGCAAAATAAAACAGCAATTTCTGTAGCCGCCAAAGATTGTAATTTCCATATTTTCGTAGGGCCTTGGTCGAAGTTTACAGAATGCGACAAAGCCAAAGACTACCTCACCAAAGCAGGCATTTCTTTTACCTCAACCACACTACCTGCAGACAGTATTGATAATATCATCACAAAAATTGGTGAGCATGAGATCAAAGGATTCGATCCCAAGGTATATGCTGAAGCATTAAAAGCAGCGGAGTTTCCAGCAAAAGCTGACCCCAACCAAGTCAACTGGTTCATGGCAGAGCTGATTTTGGTCATCATGGTACTGTATGTCACTATGGTGTATGGTCCAATTGCTGCATTCTTAGTTGAACTATTCCCAGCACATATCCGATACACTTCAATGTCCCTGCCTTATCACATTGGCAACGGGTGGTTTGGTGGCATGTTACCGCTTCTCGCAACTGCCATTGTAGCGACTACAGGTAACATCTATAACGGACTGTGGTATCCAATCGGGATTGCAGTCATGACATTAGTCATCGGGGTTTTATTCCTCCGCGAAACCAAAGATCATAAGGTACGCGTGGACTTATAAGCTCTAAGCCAATTTAAAAATTAAAATGCCGACATCCTATTGGGTATCGGCATTTTTTTTAAATACTCGGAAAATTAGCAGAAATTCTCTCGTTTAATCCCCAAAAGTCCAAATATATAACACGATCTGGTTGCCTATAAGCTCACTCTAGATTATCCTTCACACCCTCGGAGAGGTGGATGAGTGGTTTAAGTCGCACGCCTGGAAAGCGTGTGTACGGTGAAAACCGTACCGAGGGTTCGAATCCCTCCTTCTCCGCCAAAATTAAAATTGCCCCGTTAGGGGCATTTTTATTGGATGTAGAGGAACGAAATACCTGCGAACTTCGTGTGCGGATTTGAATGGTTCCGTATGCAAGCAGAATCGCAGCCTGCAGCATGTAGTCTAATCCCTCCTTCTCCGCCAAATTAGTAGATCATGACCTAGAATTTGACCGAGTAAAAAAAATCATAAAGCCCATTCAAACAACACCTCAAGAAACTCTCGATAAGAAATTGAAACTAACGAAGTTCTGATCAGTGACCACATAAACCATACGCATCAAAAATTAATCAAAGAGAATATCGATACTGTTCATTGCAAAAAACAGACCTCTCTTTAATATAAACATGTTGTGTTTTGCACAAAAAAACTCACATTAAATTAAAACTATTCAATCAGGGGTTGCATAAGTTCACTTAAATTCGCTAAACTACGCGCTATATGGTGAAATTAAATACACAATCATGAGAATTCTGAAAGCTCACGGGCAACCGTGGGCTTTTTTTTGCACACGCGATCAACACTTTTCTAACGCGATTCATCAATTTCAGATCGGTCATTGCTAAACATATGATTCACAAACAACCTGTTTACAATAAAAACCTTAGAGTCTTGATCGTTACGTTAAGTCAATTAAATAATTCACTAAAATAATTCATTAAATACACCAAAGCTTAAGAATTGAATACTCATCCCCAGCAAATGAAACGCCAATCACGGATTCATAAAATCGTTTCGGTATTGCCCAGCATCATTAGAACCTTAACAAATACCGTTATTCACGCACTTATATTCATCACACCCCCGATTAAACTTATCTTCAGTCTTTACAATATTATTGATCCCAATCGATATCTGATACGACTTCGTATCGCAACTGGGCTATCCTTCTTAATAGTCAGGAGCATACGTGCTATTTGACCATTGCGCAGACTGCAGGCGGTGCTGTAACGTCGATTCTGGACATCCACCATTAGAAGTTTCACTGACAAAAGCAGAAACCAAAAGATTTAAATCCATCTGTATTGAGGATAATTGCGAGCATTTAGGCGATCAAGGATGCACTTTAGGCCCTAAAAAACCATTTAGTTGCACTCTATACCCCTTGGCTTACAGCCCTAAATCCAAAGAATTCTACTTCGATACTGACTGTCCATTAATGCCGAAATACTTTCGTCAATTAAAAAATAGTCAAAGTGAAGCTTCTACGCATCTTGCAACCATGCAGTCAATGATCAAAAAACTACAGAAAACAGATGCATTATTTTTGAAAAAGAATCACGAAATTGACGTTGATTACTTTAATTTAAAAAAAATCCCTTAATTCTAAAATCTTCGGATATCGCCCAATGAATAGACCTGCTACTCAATTAATGACTAAACCTAGCAAAAAAGCTAACCAGGTGAGCTATGTCGGTTATCAATCCTGGACAGATGAGAATCTATGCGTTGAAAGTAACCACGAAGGGATTGTTTACTACACAACCCGATGGGACGCGCTTTGTCCTTACATTGACGTGACCGAGGAGATGCTCGCATCGGCACCAAAGCCTTTTGTAGTGTATGCCGTGCCCCCCGAGGGTAAGTATGGCGTACCAATCAGCGATCATTATGGACTTGTTAATACCGCATCTGATGCTTTTTGGGCGGATGAACGCAGAGCCCGTAAGTTTAAAGAGATGGACAAACAATTTAAAAATTTCATTCATTCTGAAACTGTAGTGGCAGGCTCAGAATTAACTTGTGATGATATTTTTGAGATGGGTGGCGAGCACTTTGAGAACTGCGAAATTGACGACAAAGAAATAGCTGGATTTGTCGACTATATTAGAACTCTAGATGTATTAATTCTTCAAGTGAAAGATCAAAATGGCGAGCTAGTGTTCACCGATGTATCCATCTTAATGCCCAAGATTAATCAAATTTATGGAAGTTTTTGCCAATGGAACAGAGCTTATAAGAATCGCTCTCCAGGGCTGTATGCTTGCCTACTTGCTAGTCGTTGGGCCGCAAAGAACGGCTACCATTACTACAATCTAGGCCCAGTTGGCGACTATGGCTACAAGTCATTATTCGTTACTGACCTTGAGCCCATTTACGCTCTAGCCTTGAGTGACTTAAATCACCCCTTAGCGCTAGACCCTACATCACCCTTAAACACTGATTTTAATGCTGAAGATCTGAATATCATCTATCGTAATACTCATAAAAAAAGCAACCATCAAGGCAAGCACGCTCAATCTGCTAATGTCATTGTACTGAACCCTGCTTAATTTCTACAGATGAGCATGCCCCATTGTTACTCAAACACTATGCCTTGACCTGAGGCCTTGGCATAGTGAACAGGCTGAGACTGCTATTATTTGAAGGTATGCTTCTCGCCAAAACTCAAATCATAATCAATCATTAATTCGTCACCCGCATTAATGGGCTTTAAAGTCTCTAACTCACCTTTTTTATTAAATTTAACATTCGGTTTTTTAGAATGGTTAAGATAAACAGCCATATTCATGGCATTTAGTCCTATTGCAGGCACAAGCACTTTATTTTTTTCAAAATAACAAAAAATACTAATCACCTTTAAAACACTTTTAGGTAATTTCTTTAATTCCGATTTTGAGAACTCGACTTCTTCATTAGATACCAAACTACTTAAAGGATTTACACCAGGGGGTATTTCACGTATAGCAAACACGCCAATACCATGCACAGGTGACACGCCCAATCGGCAATAGACCTCTGTTTGAATGTGATTTAATAGAATTTTTTTAAACTTTTTCATGCAATTTCCATTCATCTGATCTTAAAATTAACTGCAAAATCGAGCTACACTCAAGCAAAATACACACCAACAATTGATTATTGTATATTTTCTATGCTTTAGTCACTAAACAACAGGCCTTATTACAGAAATAAACTGATATATTTCATCTTTAGCATTAGTCATCTAAATTGTTGTTGCACATATGTGCGCATGGTTCATCACCCAAAAAAATATAGGCACAGCCAATATGTTGAACTGCATTAGACAGCTTGCACCAATACTGACCATTGCCACTTCATTTTGCAGCCCATGCACTCTTCTAGCGCAAAATCGTTACCCTGATCGACCGATTCGCATTGTCATTCCATTTGCCCCTAGCGGAAATACAGATCTACTCGGCCGTCGATTCACTAACCGACTCAGCCAACACATCAACCAAAGCGTCATCATTATTAATAAGGCCGGTGCTGGTGGCACCATAGGCAGCACAGAGGTTGCCAAAGCCAAGCCTGACGGTTACACCCTCTTGATTGGCACCTCATCCACTCACGCCTTAAATCCTTTAATGACTGAGAATATGCCTTATGACCCCATCAAGGACTTTATCCCAATATCGGTCTTAGGGATCAGCCATATGGTGATTGCCAGTCACCCCAGCATTTCATCCACCCTACCAGAGCTAATCAAGCGCATCAAAGCACAGCCAGGCAAATATTCCTATGGATCTTCTGGGATCGGCACTAATATCCATTTAACTGGTGAATTATTTATTCGACAAACCGGTCACATCAAATTAACCCACGTACCTTACAAAGGCGGTGGGCAAGCCGTACAAGATGCAATAGGCGGACAAATTCCCATCGTGATGACCGCAATCAGCACAGTCATGCCTTATTATCAGTCCCGAAAGCTCAGAGTCCTGGCTGTATTTAGCGAACAAAGATCGTCTGCAATGCCGGAAATTCCTACAGGTATAGAATCTGGCGTGCCCAATATGCTCTCCTCGAGCTTAAACGTGCTATTTTCGCCAAATAATACTCCGAAAACTATCACCGACTATTTACACATCAATAGTCAAAAAGTGATAGCAGATACATTATTTTTACAAGACCTGAGTCTTTTGGGGATGGACGCAATACCAGATACACAAAGCAATAAAATTACGCAGATGATCAGCGATGAAATTCAAAAATGGGCGCCCTTGGTCAATCAACTCGGATTGAGGACCGGCGCAAACCCATAAAGGCTACTATTATCCAGCAGTGTATGTATCACACCGCGCCAAGCCTAAAACGCTAAGCATTCATAGCCAAGCTATGCTAATCATTTTCATTCACTAATCGGCCTAGAGGCGTGCCCAGTACGGCCATACGCGCCATATGTCGCGGACTTGTGTGCTCAAAATCTTTTAATGCTAAATGTAGCGTTGAGCGATTATCCCAAATCACTACATCGTCAACTTGCCAGCGATGACGGTAAGTAAACTCTGGACGCACAGAGTGCGCAAACAAATACTCAAGCAAACCAGAACTCTCTTCGACAGTCATACCCAGAAAGTGACTAGTGACCGCCTCACTCACAAACAATGATTTGCGACCGGTATCTGGATGGACTCTCACAACTGGATGGGCAACGGGTGGGCTTTTACGACGACGCGCCATAATTTTTTCATGATCTAAATACTGCTCAAGCTTTCCGAGCCTGAGACTAAAATCATGTACCGCTTCCAAATCATCTAATACTGCGCGCAAGCGAGGAGACAGACGCTCATAGGCTAGGGCCATATTGGCAAACATAGTGTCACCACCACACTCAGGAATTTCACGACAATACAACATCGTTGCCTTTAAGGGTCTTTGTGTATACGACTGGTCAGTATGCCACTCTCTACCGACTTCTCGAGTCTCTGAAGGCTGTCCTTTCACATCATGATTGGTGATGAAGTAAATCTCAGGATGATCAGGGTGGGTATAATCGGTGTTTTGATGCAGATAACATTCTAATTCACCGAAATGCCTGCCAAAATTAATGTACTCAGAATAGCTTAACTGTTGGCCTTTAAACAATAAAAACATATTTTCATGCCAGGCCTGCAAAATTAACTCTACAGATTTTGCGTCTAAGGTCGATCGCAAATCAACCCCAGTGATCTCTGCACCCAAAGCATTAGATATTTTTCTAATCTTAATATTCATGTGTGACACCCCAGTTCGATAAAGATAACCAACATATTGAAACGCTATTTACTCAACCTTAATATCGGATCGCTTGATCACTTTAGACCATCGTAAAATCTCAGATCGCACCAAAGCTGAGAATTGTGCTGACGAATTGCCAACAGGATCTAAGCCAATACCAGTGAGCTGCTGTTTAATCTCTGGCGACTTCAGTGCCTGCACAAAGCCTGCATTCAATATATCAACAATAGGTTTAGGAGTGCCGCCAGTTGTTAAAACGCCATACCAAATCACCGCATTGTAGCCAGGCACACCAGACTCTGCGATTGTTGGAACTTGTGGCAGCGCTGTAGCTCTATCTAACGTGGTCACGCCTAATGCTCGAAGCCGACCCGCTTGAATATGTGGCATACCTTGAGGTAGACCACTAAACAACGCTTGAACACGACCCGACATCACCTCTGTGACATTACCAGCACCCTTAAATGGCACATGGAGCATTTTAATACCAGCCATATAAACGAATAACTCTGCTGCAAGATGCTGAGCGCTGCCAATACCACCAGATGCATAACTCAATCGACCGGGTTGAGCCTTCGCTAAGTCTACTAACTCTTTCACCGATTTTGCCTCAAGACCAGGATACACGACCAATAAGTATGGTGCGGCAGTGGCTTGGGTTACCGGTGCAAAATCTCTGTAAGGGTCATACGGTAACTTAAGCGCCAAGGTCGGTTGTATCGCAAAACTTGGACTGGTCGCGAGAAGCGTATACCCATCGGGATTTGCTTTGGCAGTCATTTCAAATGCAACCAAGCCACCAGCACCTGCGCGATTGTCAACCACCACAGTCTGGCCCCAAATGTCTGTGAGCTTCTTAACGATAATTCTTGCCGCCAAATCAGTGCCACCACCGGGACTAAAACCAATCAACAACCGCACTGTACGATTCGGAAAATCACCCTTAGCAGCTGCAGCTAAGGCGTAACGAGGTTGTAAACATACCAAAGCACACAAACATAATATAAAAAAACCGTAACTACGCAACTGACCATATATGCTTAAAATCCACATATTCAATGGACTCCATAGAATTTTTTAAGGCTACATTATCAAAAACATCATCAAAAACATCATCAAAAACACTGTCAGATAAATCACCAAAATCGATCCAAAAGAATTTGGCTATCAAGGACTCATACGCAGCTGCCAACAATTAATGGCGTTCAGATTGCCCTGAATATCGTATTTTTATCAGCGCTCATGTCGCTTATCCGATTAATTTTACCATTACAGACGATTCTATTACATTAATATCAATCAGATTAAACTACAATATAGACTCAGAAACAGGAGCACTTCAATGATGACATTAGAGCAAATTTTATTTAGCCAAGGTTTTGGCACTCGCAAAATTTGCAGAGCACTAATTACAGAGAAAAAAGTCAAAATCAATAAAACGATTTGTGATGATATAAATAGCAAATGGGATATTAATGCTCATGCTACTGATGCTAATGACCCAACTGGATTTACATTTTCAGTGCATGACATTTTATGGACTTATCAGGAAAACGCCTACCTCATGCTGAATAAACCAAAAGGATACGAATGCACACAGCGCTCTAAGTCTAACATTAGCATTTTTAGTCTCTTGCCTGCTGAGTTAGTCACTCGCGGGGTGCAAGCCGTAGGTCGATTAGATTTGGATACTACAGGCCTTCTACTGTTCTCCGATGATGGCCAGTTCATTCATAAAATGACCTCTCCAAAACATAACACCCCAAAGGTATATGAAGTCACCACCGCAGAGCTTGTGCATGAATTGCAATTAGCACAATTAAATCGGGGAGTTATACTGAATGACAGCCCCAATCCCGTGAGTGCACTAACCTGCATACAGACCGGCCCCCGTCAAATACAAATGACCTTAACTTCGGGCAAGTATCATCAAGTCAAGCGCATGCTCGCTGCTGTTGGCAATCATGTGACTGCACTACATCGTAGCCAAATCAATCAACTTCAATTACCAGAGAATCTAGCACAGGGCAAATGGCGCTGGCTAACTAAGCACGAATTAGACCTGCTCTTCATCAAAGCGACAACGCAACCTGAAATATCAACGACTGAAATTAGTACTATAGAAGCTACCGGTCAATCCAAATCTTAATGCTTGAGTGGTCATACTGAGAATGGAAATGAAAAACACAAAGAATCCAACATGGGAAATCAGACCAGATCAATCCATACCACTTCTTAAAGCACTGCACATTCTAACTGCTGATGGCAAACTCAACCAAGACAGCCGCAGAAAACTCAAACAAGTCAATCATCTCTACCAATTTATAGAGCCCCTACTGCTCGAACTTCTGCAACAACAAGACACTATTCAATTAGTCGACCATGGCGCTGGTAAATCATATCTTGGATTTATTCTCTACGACTTATTCTTTAAGTCTAGATCGCAGGATGATCGCATTTTTTGTACCGAAATCAGATCCGAATTGATTGCGCAGTCCATAGGCTTAGCAACAGAACTAGAATTCTCAAAAATCTCTTTCCTAAATACGACCATCTTAGACGCCATCTCTAAACCCGAAATTCCTAAAACCGTTGACATCGTCACGGCACTACACGCCTGCGATACTGCAACTGACGATGCCATCACATTCGCAATACAGAAAAAAGCCCAATTTATTGTGCTGGCGCCATGTTGCCAAGCACAGATCGCTGCGCTACTACGTAAACACAAAGCACAGCACTTATTGCAACACCCTCTTACCGAACTATGGCGACATCCAATACATAACAGAGAGTTTGGCAGTCATCTCACCAATGTATTACGCTGTTTGCAACTAGAGTCTCATGGCTACCAAGTCACAGTAACCGAATTAGTTGGTTGGGAACACGCCATGAAAAACGAGCTCATTATTGCAAAATTTAAAAATCTACCTCGCCGTAAACCACAAGAAAAACTGCATACCCTGATTGAACAACTGGATCTTCCCGAACTGCAAGCGCAGTTCTGCACTCAAACCCTAGCCACTTTATAATCGCAGACTTCTCACAAAAATAAATAAGTTCATATACTTAAAAAGCGTCTTTCCTACAATTTTTGCTCTACAAATTTATATTAATTGCAAAAAACGCATAGTAAACGCAACCCACAGCGAATCTGCTACAGTCTTAATGTTTTCATTCACCTTTAATGACTCAAAAAAAACTATGACCACTCACGATACTTCTCTAGACCTAGATTTAGCACACCTCCGCACTTGGATTGGTAAAACCATCTCACATCAGGATACTGTTTCTGCTGCACCCATAGCCGCACTTGCTGCTACTCTTGATAGACGTGAGCCTTTCCCAAATACAGGTGACCCCATTCCGCATAGCGGTCACTGGCTCTATTTTCTGGAAATGGCACCGATGTCCGACTTAACCCCGGATGGTCACGTAAAGCGTGGCGGCTTCTTGCCACCTGTTCCATTACCAAGACGGATGTGGGCAGGTGGACACATTGAGTTTCTACAGCCTATTCGTGTTGGCGATCAAGTCACTCGACAATCCGAGGTGGTCGCTTTGGATGCTAAATCAGGTAGCAGTGGCCATCTAGTATTTGTCAAAGTTAAACATACGGTATCCACCCAGAGTGGGGTTGCAGTCATTGAAGACCACGATATTGTTTATCGTGAGGCGGCAAAACCAGGAGATCCTGCGCCTTCCGGAAAATCTGCGCCTACTGAAGCGCATTGGCAACGGCAAATCAACGCCAATGAAGCAGTGCTATTTCGTTACTCAGCGATTACTTTTAATACCCATCGTATTCACTACGATATCGATTATTGTCGCGATGTTGAGGGCTACCCAGGTTTAATCGTACATGGTCCATTGCAAACCACGCTGTTACTCGATTTATGCCGTCGCCAATCTACGCGACCGGTTCGCACCTTAAGCTATCGTGCCACCCACCCCATATTTCATCACGAACAGTTTACCGTAAACGGCAAACTATCTACTGACGGCAATACCGCTGAAGTATGGACGGCTAACTCAGCAGGTTATTATGCAATGCGGGGCAACGTCACATTCGACAAATGAATTGACGCTGCACCATTACAATAATTACCAGCTCGAGTCGCGATCAGCAGTTGCGTGAATTTGATGGATCGATAGATCAGATCCGTCAAACTCTTGCTCACGGTCAAGCCGGATACCAATGACCGCCTTTAATATTCCATAGACTACAAATCCACCCACCAGTGCGATTGCAACGCCCAAAGCTGTACCAATGCACTGTGCTTGCAAGTTCACACCACCGATGCCGCCTAGCGTCTTAACACCAAAAATCCCACATGCAATCCCACCCCAAGCGCCACATAAACCATGTAGCGGCCAGACACCCAGGACGTCATCGACTTTGAGACGGTTCTGAGTAAAGGTAAACATATACACAAACAATACCCCAGCCACCGCACCAGTGACCAAAGCACCGACTGGGTGCATCACATCAGAACCCGCGCAAACCGCCACTAAACCTGCAAGTGGTCCATTATGCACAAAGCCCGGATCGTTCCGGCCCACCACTAATGCTGCGAGCGTTCCACCAACCATCGCCATGAGCGAATTGACAGCAACTATTCCTGATATCGCACCAATACCAATAGGTTGTGCTGACATCACATTAAATCCAAACCAACAGACAATTAAAATCCAAGCCCCAAGCGCTAGAAATGGAATGCTTGATGGGGGTTGTGCAGTGACGCCACCGCCTTTGGGATATCGACCGATACGCGAACCCAACAAAATCACTGCACCTAAAGCCAACCAACCACCAACAGCATGCACCACAACCGAACCCGCAAAGTCATGGAACTTATCACCCGTGGTAGCAAGAATCCAAGCTTGAATACCAAATCGATCGTTCCAAGCGATGCCCTCAAATAAGGGATAAATGAATCCAACGATAACTGCCGTGGCAATCAACTGGGTATTAAATTTAGCGCGCTCTGCAATACCACCAGAAATAATGGCCGGCACAGCAGCGGCAAAAGTCAGCAAAAAGAAAAACTTAGTCACATCATAAGCATTACGCTGCAGTAATTGTTCAGCGCCCACCATAAATGTCACACCATAAGCAACTCCATAACCCACAAAGAAATACGCTACGGTAGAAATGGAAAAATCACACAAGATTTTAACCAAGGCATTGACTTGATTCTTTTTACGAACTGTCCCCAACTCCAAGAATGCAAAACCGGAATGCATGGCGAGCACCATAATCGCACCTAAGAGAATAAATAGCGTATCGGTGCCAACTCTTAATTCTTCCATTTTAGAACTCCTCCAAGCTTTAAAAAGAAACTATATAAGCAAAATATATTCCATTTTTTAAATCATTGATTTAAAAAAGCTTCTGATTTAAATAAAATAATATTACGCACTTAAGTAGTGCATTGTATTTATTTTGCACCTTATCAGTGCGCCATAGTGAAGTGCCATTTAACGCTAAGATTCGAACGCTTAGGCGACAAGATCCCGATATGACATTGCTGACGGCGATGAGAGGCTATGCAACTGCAGAGATGGCGACATAAACCGCTACAACAGATCACTTCATCTAGCCCGTCGGTAAAACCTACGCACCAGTGAGTTGCCTAGAATGTTGTGAACTGATGTTAGTTTAGTGCCACGGGCAAAGAGAGTGTGCATATCTTATCATTGAAACATGGCTGGTTGATTATGGATGAGATTAGGAACTTTACTTTGAGGCGCAGGTGGTCGGTAACCCAGAGCGCTATGTGGTCTGACATGGTTGTA
>Ga0114958_10000066_pt1 | contig 84847 bp, 81 predicted proteins | sample C_130208_EF_Meta_FD_89577 | JGI IMG/M metagenome (GOLD analysis project Ga0114958, IMG submission 89577) | Freshwater microbial communities from Lake Croche, Canada to study carbon cycling - C_130208_EF_MetaG | ecosystem: Environmental > Aquatic > Freshwater > Lake | place: Lake Croche, Canada...
GTTGTTTCTGTCGCTGAATTAGTCAGCATTGGTGCGATTTTGCCCTTTTTAGGTGTCTTGACTTCACCAAGTATTGTTTTTGATCACGCACTTGCTCAGCCACTAATTAAAATATTGAATTTGAAAGAGCCAGCTCAACTTTTGGCCCCTATTACAATTTTGTTTGGTACCGCTGCAATTGTGTCTGGTGGGCTGCGTCTCTTATTGAGCGTGGCTCAAACTCGCTTGAGTTATGCAATGGGTGCAGATTTCAGTAATAATATTTACAAGCGCACATTATTCCAACCATACAAAGTACATTTGACGCGCAATACTAGCGAAATAATTGCAGGGGTTACAACTAAGGCTGATGGAATTGTGCATCAAACCGTGTTGCCAATATTGGTGATTATTAGCTCTGGTGTGATGATAACTACGGTGCTATTTGCTTTTTTTACAATCGAACCAATTGTTACTGTAATGGCTATTGGTGGTTTTGGTAGCATTTATACCATAATAGTTATTATTACTCGTCAACATATGTTAGCTAATAGTCAATTAATTAGTCAGCAGCAGACACGTGTTGTCAAGGTATTGCAAGAAGCCCTAGGTGGAATTCGCGATGTCATTATCGATGGCACTCAGGCTGCTTATACCAAAGTCTATCGCGATGCAGATTGGCAGCTTCGCCGAGCGCAATCTCATATTGCCATCATTGCTGTTAGTCCTCGTTATGTGGTTGAGGCCTCGGATTAGCTTTAATTTCTGCAATGGCTTATTTACTTGCCACTCGCCCAGGAGGTCTGGATTCAGCGATACCTTTGATTGGTACGTTAGCGCTAGCCGCCCAAAGGATGCTCCCACTTCTTCAGCAAGCGTATTCAGGTTGGTCGAGTATTCGTGGTAGCCAAGCCGGCCTAAGCGACGCATTAGAACTACTGGAACAACCGTTGCCAAGTTATACTAATGCACCTTCTGCGAGGCCTCTTGCATTTCAACAAGAAATAACATTTGACCAAGTTGGTTTTCGTTACGCTGAAAATCAACCTTGGGTTTTGCAAGACCTAAGCTTAACGATACCCAGAAAAGCTCGTATAGGTTTTATTGGCGCTACTGGAGCTGGGAAAAGTACTCTGCTTGACATAGTTATGGGTTTGCTGACCCCGTCTGAGGGCACTTTAAAAATTGATGGAATAATTATCAATACTAAGGATTGTAGATCCTGGCAGACACATATTGCGCACGTACCGCAATCAATATTCTTAACAGATGCATCAGTATCTGAAAATATTGCTTTTGGGGTACCTTTAGATCAAATTGACTATTCTAAAATATGTAGAGTAGCTCAGAGCGCCCAAATTGCAGATACGATTGAATCTTGGCCAAATGGGTATGAGACTGTTGTAGGTGAGCGGGGGGTTCGGCTCTCGGGCGGGCAACGACAGCGAATAGGGATAGCACGAGCACTCTACAAAGAGGCAGATATAATTGTTTTTGACGAAGCCACGAGTGCACTAGATAGCGATACGGAGCATACCGTGATGGATTCTATTAATAACTTGGGTAGCGATCTAACAATTTTGATTGTTGCACACCGTTTGACCACACTTCGGGATTGTACTCAAGTAGTTGAATTGGCAGGCGGTAGGGTCAAGCGAATTGGTACTTATCAAGAAATAGTCGGAGCACTTAATTAAGCTTAAATAGGCAAACCAATTAGCACTATGAATTCAAATTTTAAGTGCAACTCTCGAAAACATGTAGGATGTGGGCTAATTTAAGCTCTGGAGCATTTAAACGATTAGTTAAAAGGATCACCTTTGGAAGAGTTACAAGTAATTTACCAGTGGGCAAAGATGCAAGATTTAAGGATTCAAGTAATCCGGAAATAATCTCATTCAAATCAAAGTTAAATGCTGCAGTTTGAGAATGATTCTATTAAATAAAAAATGATAGGTAAATGATGAATGACATCAAGAATGACATCAGGAGTGAGGGCTCAATAAAAGCAACCCTCCCAATAAATAAAGATGGAGATTTATTTTTAGATTTAGAATTAGCATGGGAATTTGGCGAATGTTTTTCTGAAGATTATTGCTCTGCTGGACCATTTCCACATATTGTGATTGATGACTTTTTGCCGTTATGGTTAATAGAAGAAATACTTAATAAATTTCCTACGAATAGGCTTCCAGACGATAAATTATTTGAGAGCGAGTTTTCTGGTCTTCATAAAAGATAAATATTACCGTATTACTGCGAAGAAAGAATCCAAAGTATTTTTAATTTCTTCAACTCGTCTCCGATCATTAAATTTCTAGAAGGTCTTACCAAGATTAGCGCATTAATTGGTGATCCATATTTTGGAGGTGGAGGATTTCACGAAATTGCTCGCGGCGGACATCTCGGAGTTCATGCAGATTATAGGATTCACACAGAACTACATCTAGCTAGAAGGATAAATATACTAATTTATTTGAATAAGAATTGGAAGGACGAGTATGGAGGTAACCTCGAAATATGGGATAAAAATATGGTTAAAAAAGTCAAATCTATAGCTCCATTATTTAATAGATGTGTAATTTTTAACACTGACTCTAATTCATATCACGGTCACCCCGATCCATTAAATACCCCCCCAGGAATAACCCGTAAATCTATAGCACTTTATTACTATACAGCTTCTAAAAAAGTTTATGAGGAAACGCCGACCTATTCGACTATGTATGTTGCACGTCCACAAGATAGCAACAAAATAAAACTAAAAGCAGTTAAATTGAGAGTACATAATTATTTGAACGACTGGTTGCCACCGATCGGCTACAGAGCTTTTAAAAAAACCATGAAGTTTTCGCGTGAATTGGGAAAATTTTTTCGATTTAAATAATCAAAACTATGCGGCTGTATAGCAGCAGCTTTGTAAAGATCAAGTATAAAACTATAATTAAGAATTATCAGGTTATTTTAAATATAGTTGAGATACTTGATGCATATTAATAGTAAGGTTAAATAAATCTATCTCAAATTTTTAAAAAATAGGGAAACGAAAATCAGTAATTACTTTTGCATTGCAAGCGTAAACATGGTCTGCGAGATTGGCGACATATGTTAATTTAGGATTTCTATATTTTTTGGCAGACACGTCTTGATGCTTATGTCATTTGACATATAAATGGATGGAAATTATGTAGTTGATTTGGTTTAAATTTGAATCCCAGCATTCTATAAGGGAGTTAGTCATTAAGCGATCTAAATGCACAATTGGGCACATTGTGCCATTACTCCCATTTAAATAATATTCAAAGAGCGATACACATGCTGGAAACAGAGGGGCATGATGATTGATAAAGTGCTCTATTTTAAAGTGCCATACAAAGTAATTTATAAAGGTAATTCCCCCCAAAAAACTAACATTAATTGTATTAATTCAAAATAGAAATCCTGACGATAAAGAGCTCGCATTAGCGCTAAGAGAGATTGAGGTGTCACATGCGTAATACTTTTATTGAGGAGCTCGTAATAGCGGCAGGAAGTAATGAAGATATAGTACTTATTGTTGCAGATTTGGGGTATGGAGTTGTTGAACCATTTGCTAGGCGATTTCCAAAACGTTTTTTTAATGCTGGTGTGGCAGAGCAAAATATGATGACTTTAGCTGCAGGCTTGGCATCTGAGGGTTTTCATGTATTTGTGTATTCCATTGCAAATTTCCCTACATTCAGATGTGCAGAGCAAATAAGAAACGATGTTGATTATCACAACTTACCAGTTACAGTTGTAGCCGCTGGATGTGGTCTTGCATATGGAAGCCTTGGTTATTCGCATCATGCAGTACAGGATTATGCCTTGATAAGAGTGATGCCAAACATGCTTATTGGTTCACCAGGCGACCCCATGGAAGTAAGAGCATGTGTGCGCTACCTAATTAACAACCCGCAGCCAAGTTATTTGCGTTTAGGTAAAGCCGGGGAACCTTGTGTACACAAGAAAACACCAGAGGTTTTTCCGGGTAAGTGGTTAAAAGTTCGGGAAGCAAAAAATTTTAGTAAAACGTACTTAACGACAGGCACTACTCTTGATATTGTTAACCAATTACTAATAACTAATTCTGATTTAGAGCACTATTCCCATTATTCTATGCCCCTGTGGGGTATGAAGTCAAAAGAACATCAAGCAAAACAAATTAAAGCTTTTGATAAGGTTGTAACTGTAGAGGATCATTTGATGGATGGCGGTTTTGGGAGTTGGTTATTGGAAGCTGTATCAGTGAGTCCTGAATTATTGCCTCGAATTGTGATTAAAGCACTTAATTCAAAAGTTTGTGGAATGGTTGGAAAACAATCAACATTAAATGCTGAGGGTGGCTTGGTTGGATCTAATTTATGCGTATAGGCATCTTGTGCTCAACCAGCCAAATCCCTAAAGACTTGATAGTTTCCTTTTCTGCTGACGAAGATAAGCATCTTCATTTATTCGCACGTCATCCAAATGACAACACTAAATGGCTAAATGATGTTGGGCTATCAGGGCGCTATCAGATTGATGATTTCTAATTATTTCGTATGCAATAATTTGATGCGATACTTAACTTTGTGGAATTTGCAAATCCAGCGCGAGCTGCTCCCATGGGCGCATCATTTTTCGATGTTACTTTGCAATACGACGAATTAGCCCCTAACTACATACGTAAAAATCTTAATTACCGTTATATTTTTTGAAGTGGCGGCGCCGCTTATGGCTAAAGCTTTGATGCGCCTGTGGATGCCAATGCTGAGGCAGCGATTGCTATAAACGATCTTCAATCGAAAGGCTGGTACGCAGTTGCCAAGTTGGATGAGTGCCGCCATCGGTCTCTGGCTCGTTAGCTAATTATCGACATAAGAGTATTCAACTACTTTAGTCATATACTGGACATGAATGCTCGCATTTTTATGGCAGACGTAGTGCATACTATTTGAAATAAACTTTATTAAAATCAATGGTAAATTTTAAGTTTTAAATTAATAAAACCCAACGAGCTAATTACAATGCTTTTATCAATAAATATACCTACTTACGAGCGATTTCAGTCATTTTCCTCTGTGATTTACGAGTTGGCACTTGAGCTTGCAAGTCTAGAAAGCTCAATTAAGGAGTTAGTGCAAATTGTCATCTTTGACAATAATTCTATTTGTTATCTAGAAAAAGAAAGGTTATGCAAAAAGCTTGAGAATCAGTTTCAAATAAATATAAATATAAAAAAAAATAGTTATAACATTGGGGGTGACAATAATATACAGAAGTGCTGCATAGCAACGCCAGATTCAGATTTTACCTGGGTGCTTGGTGACGATGATCATGTTGTAGCTGGATCGATAGGCTGTATAATTAATTTGTTGCGAAGCAATCAAGACGATTTAGATCTTATCATCGTATCAGGAATAGGTTATGAAATACATCCAGAGCTTCTGAAAAATAAACACTATGATTCTTATTATGATTTAGCAAAAAAAGCAGTTAAACTTCAACCACACTTTTTGATAGCACATACCCTAATTTCTTGTAATATTTTTAGAACTTGCAGATATGTTGAAAGTGAAGGCTCATATTATATTGAAAGCCTAAGGTGTCGGTATGGCCACTTTATGGGATTTAGTCACATGAGAGGGCTGGTGTCTGGTCTTTTACGAAACAACAAAAGAGTTTTTATTTTCCCTAGAAATATTATCGACACTGGTCAGCGAGAAAATGATTGTGATTTTGGCGAACAAATATTTGAAGTATATTACTTTTATTTTCTGTGGCTTTTAACAGAAATAGGAATCAGGCTCGATCAAGTAAAAATTGATAAGTCTATGTATTGGCTATCTCGTGGGATACATTTTAAGTTATTTCTTTTTGGAAAAAGACTAAGTATAAAAGACAGATTGAAGAAAGTATTAATTCAAATAGTTGGAGTAGAGGGCTTTGCTAAGATTAGGCGCAAATTAAAAGGTAAGCCGTAATGAAAAAAAGTGTTTTATTGGTAGACAGTTCTGCCGAGGGCAGAGGTTTCTTTTCTACTATTAATTTAGTCCTGCTAAGTTTGCAATATTGTTATGAAAATAATTTAACTCCAGTGATTTCCTCCTCTGTATTGAGTTTGTATGGTACTCAACCTAATATAGTTAGGCCTTTTACTGAATTTTTTGGGGATATCTTTTCTGGGGGGCAAGAAAACTTAATGTCGATGGAAATTTCATATGTTCATAACCAAAATTTCCTGGATTTTAATAACCCTGAAGTAGTTAATAAACTTTCACTAATGAACAAAGTTCTTGTTGATAATCTTAATGTGGATGTGAAAGATTTTATAAAAACTCCCCCATTAGGTGATTATTTAAATAATTCAATATCAGTACATTTTAGAGGATGTGATTATTTAATAAATACTCCACTAAATCACGTCCCCAATAGCACACCGCAGATCTTTTTAGATAAAATATCTAGCCTAATTAAAGGGTGTCAGATTTTCGTTGCAACCGATGACATTTCATTTATTAATTTAATGAAGTTATCAAGTTATGAAGTATCTTATTTTGAGGATGTTTATAGAAAAGGGCCTGGCAGAGGATCTCATTTTAAGTCTTTCTATGAAAGATTGAGATTGATAAATAAAAATAAACAAATGAGAAAAGGATGTGAAGTAATGAGAGATGTTTATTGGTTGAGTAAAAATAACGTTTATATAGGCTCAAATTCGAATTTAATGTACTACTCGAAATTATTAAACCTTCAGCAACATCAAATTAATCTATCCACTGGCACATAAAGATAAAGTAATTCTAAATAATGAAAAAATCTTAACAATATGAAACTGAAAACTATTAAGACCTTTTGTTCCCCATGTGAATTATGAGTTTTACTATTGCTTTTTGCACGCCTGCAACCGTTTTTCTGGGAAATCGCATCCTTAAAGAAAGTATTGCAAAAGACTTTCCAGGTGCGTTATGGGTTACAAGATTGGCTCGGTTTGCAGGGGAGTGTGGAATAGAGATAGTAACTGGCGATATCGCTATTTCAAGGATTCGGGCCGGTGAATTGAGTGCGTCAGAAGTTTTAATTATTCAGGAGGAAAATTGTTCGCTAGGATTTGAGCTGATAAAAAATGGAGCTACTCCGTTTCTATTATTCTGTGCAGAATCACCGCTTTATGCGCGTGATTTTTATGCGCATCTTTCAGAGATTTCTAAACTGTTTGCAAATAGAATTTTATTCCGAGGTGCAATTAAAAGCACATCAGGTAACGGGGTAAACCATGTTATGCATTTTCCTTGTTTCGACCAGGATGCTGACTTAGTGGCGGCTGATTGGTCTGGCAGGGATTTTATGGTTATGGTGACTGCTAACAAATACTGGAAGCCTGAACGGTCAATTTTTCGCCATGCGATTGTACAATTACGCGATATTATTAGAGGACGTAAAGCACATAATAGCAAAGAGATTCGGGAGTTGCAGTTGCATGATCGACGGCTGGAACTAATAGAGTATTTTGGTCAGAGAAAGATTCTGGACTTATATGGAACGCACTGGGATTGTTTGAATAATTTACCTGCCGATTGGAGAGGTAGGTTGAAGGAGATTTTAAGCAACTTAAAACCAACAGCTTGTAAGGATAAGCATACGGCTATTAAGAACTACAAATTTGCTATCTGTTTCGAGAATATGTCTTATCCCGGATACGTTACAGAAAAAATTATCGATTGTTTTATAGCCGGTGTGATTCCAATTTATTTAGGTGCACCTGATATTTATGATTTCATACCAAAGGAGTCGTTTATTGATTTTCGTGAATATGCCGATCTAGATGAATTAAATAAATATCTTGCAGGATTTACAGAAGAAGCTGCATATAAAATGATAAATACGGCGAATTTTTTTTTGAAAAGCATGGACGGGAGAAAGTATTCTTATGAAAGATTTGCTAGAAATGTGCTTCAAATGGTAGTAGATTATAAGTAGCTATGTATTGCATACCTGTAGGTATTATCTGCGAACTAAATTGAAGTTGAAATAATTGAATGAGTATGGAAAAAAATGATAATTTACATAGGTTGGCACTTTTTGAAGAGATAAACCTTGTTTTTCATTTTCTATAACCTTTGTTAATTTATGAAACCAGATGAGGTATGTGTTCATGATTTCAAGGTGCAGTTTTATTTTTCCAATGCGCCTAGTTACGAAAAGCGTTTAATGTAGAAAAAATTCTTTATTTTGGTTTGAAAAATTTAATCTATAACAAGTTTCTTGTCATGCATAAAATCTATGCCAAAGTCTACAAAAACTGGGATCTTGCAAGCAATAGAGAAATTGCATATGCGAGTAATTAAATATTTTAAAGGTTTACGCGTAAATTATGTCGGATGATTCCTCTATAAAAGTATCTGGGCTAGTGGATGTGACGGCCTGTATATTGTCTCTCAATAGGCCAGGATACTTGCGTGATGCCATTGACTCAGTGCTATCGCAAACTCAAATGCCAAAGGAAGTAGTTATCTTTGATAATGGAAGTAAAAGTTATGTTCTTGCGGCAGTGCAGGAATACCTAGAAAAGGGGGTTCGTTGGCAAGGAGTTGATTTTACAAGGAGTTTTATCTGGAATTTTCGTAGAGCAGTTGTCCAGGCGAAATCCAAATACGTATTCATGATGCATGATGACGATAGATTATGCCCAGATTTTTTAGAAATTCAAATTCATTATTTAGAGAAAAATCCAGATGTAGTTGCTGTTTCTTGCAATGGTTATTTGATTGACGATAATGGAAACCGTAACGGCCGCTTGATAATGTCTAACTTTGAAGATTCTCAGGTTGAGCGATATGAGTGTAGTGGTGATGTTGCTTTCAAATATGCAATTGACTCTTGCATCCCTTTTTCACCAATTATTTATAGAACTGAGGCATTAAAACTGGTTGACTTAAGGGATGAATATGGAAAAGTTTGCGATGCTGTTTTTATTTGCGATTTAGCTGATATTGGAATAGTTGCTTTACAATCAAGTGCGTTATATGAGTGCCGCATGCACAGTGAGCAAGATTCGAGTTATTTTTCTCCTGAAATCCTTGCTAAGTTAGAAAATTTTTTTTGGACAAGACAAACTAATTCTTTAGCAGATACTTTCAAATTACAAAGTATGTTGATTCGCCAACATACTTCACGAAACATTCATTCATTCTTCAGGTGTCTTACAAAATTACGTTCAATACGGCACTTTTTTTGTGAATTATTTAAAATATGGGATGGTGTTTTTAGTAATTATATGGGACTAAAAATTATTGTTAATGCTGTGAAGAAGAGATTGGTTGCTTTATGGAAAAAATAATTAGAGCAATTTTTGCTCTTGATGGAGTGACTTTTATAGATACTTTAACTGTTCTATGAATTCATTTATAAATAAGAAATTTTAAAATTGTTTAACATTCGAAATATAATAATAAAGTTGCATTGGATTCTAAATACGCAGTTTGGTGTTGATCCACGTAAGGCCCTTTTTTCTTTGAGAGGGCTGTCACGTTATGCGAGAGATTTTTTTCGATATCGTGCGAATTACAAAGGTAGAGTTGAGTTAGTCCCTTGTTTGCATGACTGGTATGAAGAGAGTGGTTCGACCAAAAATGAATATTTTTGGCAGGACTTGGTTGTAGCTAGAAAAATATTTTCTGCAAAGCCGGCTAAACATGTAGATATTGGCTCACGTGTAGATGGTTTTGTGGCCCATGTGGCAAGCTTTCGAGATATTGAGGTATTAGATATTAGACCAATATCTACATTTATTCCTGGTGTGGTCTTTAAACAGGCTGATTTGATGAATCCTAATGCAGATATCAACAATTACTGCGATTCACTATCTTGCCTTCATGCCCTTGAGCATTTTGGTCTCGGTCGATATGGCGATCCAATTGATCCGAATGGTTATGTGCTTGGATTGCGAAACATGGCAGATATCTTGCGCTTAGGCGGCACATTATATTTGTCAGTTCCAGTTGGTGTTGAGCGAGTGGAGTTTAACGCTAATCGCGTATTCGATCCAAATACTATTGTAGATGCCGCACGGGCATTCGACTTATCTCTGCTTACACTTTCATTATTTACTGCCGAAAATGGTATGGTTGAGATCAATGTATCTCATCAAACATTGACTGCTATTGGTCGAAATCGTTACGGTTTAGGTATTTTTACATTTGTAAAAAAAGCACCAAGTAGCTGCTCCTAAAGTCAGAAAGTCATAATTCTTTTGATAAATCCTATGATAATCGCCCATCTTATTGGTGGTCTCGGTAACCAAATGTTTCAATATGCCGCAAGCCGAGCGCTTTCTCTTAAAAGAAATTTACCTTTGTATTTAGATGTCCAAGATTTTAAAGACTATGCGCTACATAATGGCTATGAATTGAGTCGAGTGTTTAATTTAAACACCAAAATTGCAGGAAAATCAGAACTAAAAGAAGTGCTTGGCTGGCGTAGGTATACATCAATTAGAAAAAAATTATATCGACCGCAACTGAGTAAGTTTAGAGGTATGCGAATGTTTGTGGACACTCAATTTTTTTCCTGGCATCAAATTAACGAAGTGCCGAATAGTTGTTATTTGATGGGTAATTGGCAGACTGAGCAATATTTTAAAGATTTTCAAGCTGAAATTCGTGCGGATTTTTCATTCAAGATACCACCGGTTGGCTGTAATGTTTCTTTGATAAAAAGTATCTCTAATGAGATGGCGGTAAGTTTGCATGTTCGCAGGGGGGATTATGTAGCCAACCCTTCCACATTAGCTTTTCATGGTTTATGTCCTCAAGATTATTATCAACGAGCAATTGAGTACATTTCTGCAAATATAGTTGATCCAGTTTTTTACATATTTTCGGATGATATTTCCTGGGCCCGAGAAAACTTAAATCTTAAACATCCGTGTCATTATGTTGATCACAACAAAGGTGATGAAAGTTATAACGATATGCGCTTAATGAGTTTGTGCAAGCATCATATAATTGCAAATAGTTCATTTAGTTGGTGGGGTGCTTGGCTTAACCCGATGCCCGAAAAAATTGTTATAGCACCTCAAAAGTGGGTAATATCTAATTTTGATACATCTGATATTGTTCCGATTGACTGGATTAAAATTTAATAACAGATATTGTCCTTAAATTTTCTATGATGGCTACAGATATTTTTTCATGACATTTTCTATGAATTCTTTTTTATAAGTAAATTTTTCCTATGCCCTCTTTATGGAGGGAGTAATGTCACAAACAGTGCGTTTTTAAAATATTTGGTGATTGAATCGTGACCCTGAGGCCCATAAAAATTAGTGTATGTATTCCCGCCTATAATCGACCAGAAGTTCTGGCTGACCTACTTGATTCGATTTTATCGCAAAGTTATTCAAATTTCGAAATAGTAATTTGTGAGGATAAATCACCTAAAAGGGTAGAAATCTCCGAGGTGGTTGCGAGATATGCTATTAAATACCCTAATGTAATTCACTACTTTGAAAATCAAGTAAACCTCGGCTACGATGGCAATCTACGAAACCTTATTGCAAGATCTAGTGGCGACTACTGCCTCTTTATGGGTAATGACGATTTAATGTGCGATGATGCATTAGGTGTTGTTGCCAAGGCAGTTACTCGTCATAAAGATGTAGGTGTTGTATTAAGAACCTACGCCTCTTTTGACGGCTCACCTGAGAATATCAATCAGATCTTTAGATATTTTCAAAGTGAAACTTTTTTCCCTGCTGGATTGGACACTATATCAACGTTTTATCGTAGATCAGTAGTGATATCAGGTATGGTTGTTAAAAGGGAAAAGGCATTAAAATACAGCACTCAAAAATTTGACGGAACTCTGCTGTACCAGTTGTATTTGGTTGCTAATATTTTGACTGAGTCGAACGGTGTTTTTGTCCCTGAAATATTAGCCCTTTATCGCAACGGAGGTATACCCGATTTTGGCAACAGTGAAAAAGAAAAAAAACTATTTACACCGAAGGTCCAAACGCCCGAGTCTTCTTTACACTTTATGCACGGAATGCTTGAGATTGCTAGATCGACAGAAATTATGCGAAATATAAAGATTTATAAACCAATATTCAGAGATATCGGAAACTACTCCTATCCGATTTTATCTATACAGGCTAAACAATCTAAGCTGGTTTTTTTGAAATATTCATTTGAATTAGCTTGCATGGGCTTCTGGAAAAATAAATTTTTTTATTTGTATTTTTTTTCCCTACTATTTCTCGGCTCTAATCGAGTAGATAGTGTAATACAATGTTTAAAACGTCGCATTGGATACACTCCAGTTATCGGGAGTGTATATCGTGGTGAACTCAGATGAAAATTTTAGTTGCAGGCGATTGGCATTCTGATGTGCATGAGGATGGAGTCTTTCAGGCTTATCAAAACCTTGGCCATGATGTTTATAGATTTAAATGGCACCAGTATTTCCAACCAACCATGGCGACCCTTTCTATTGTTGTTAAAATAAAAAATTTCTGGATTAAATTTCAGAGTAAATTTATTGTTGGTCCGATTTTGGATAAAATTAATCGAGATTTGGTAAATAAAATTCACGATTGTAAACCAGACTTGATTTCTGTTTATCGTGGGACGCATATTACTAAAAATACCTTACGCATCATCAAGAAATATTATCCAAGTATTTATCTGGTCAGCCATAATGAAGATGATCCTTTTACAGAAGGGCATCCATATTGGTTATGGCGTCATTTTCTTGCTGCAATACCTGTATATGATCTAGTACTTGCACATAGATTACGTAATGTTCAGCAGTATCAAGATGCTGGCGCGAAAAATGTAAGATTTTTGCGATCGTGGTTTGCGCCAGGTCGGACACATGCTGTTAAGCTGACCGAAGAAGATAAGTTGATATTTGAATGTGATGTGGTATTTGCAGGTCACTTCGAAGATGATGGTCGAATTGATTATCTAGAAGAGATTGTGAGAAATGGATTTAAGCTTAGGTTATTTGGACCAGGTAAGTATTGGGATCCTGTGATCAAAAAATCTGAGTGTTTACAGCATTTATTGCCAATCCAGATGGTGTGGGGTGAGGACTACAACAAGTCTTTGTGTGGTTCTAAGGTTGCCTTGTGCTTTTTTTCAAAATTAAATCAAGATTCTTACACTAGGCGTTGTTTTGAAATTCCCGCGACGAAGACTTTACTTCTTTCAGAGTATTCCGATGAATTGGTAACTCTTTATCATGTTGGTGCAGAGGCTGATTTATTTAAAAACAAAGAGGATTTGATTCAAAAGTTGAAATATTATGTAGCTAATGAGGAAATTCGTGCGGCAGTAGCACTCGCCGGTTACCAGCGTGTTGTTTCGGATGGGCACGATGTAGTATCCCGAATGAAACAGGTAATTGAATGGTCTGGGCTAGCAAATTAAGCAAATAAGATTGAATATATGATTAAAATTAAACCCCATTCATTAGCAATGCGTTTTTTTAGATCTATTGGTTTGGAAAGAGTGGCATGGTCACTACGCCGTTTGCATTGCCCTGTGGATAGTAGTGCGCTTGTTCTTGAGGTGGGATCGGGTGGCAATCCTTATGCACGAGCGAACGTATTATTAGACGCTTATGAAGAAACTAAGGAAAGGCACTGGGTACCCCTTAAAGCAGATAGACCTATGGTATTGGGCTTTGTAGAAAAATTACCCTTTAAAGACAAATCCTTTGACTTTGTGATTGCTTCACATGTTCTAGAGCACTCACCACACCCAGAGAAATTTTTAGCGGAGCTGCAGCGTGTGTCAAGGGCCGGTTATATTGAGGTTCCTGATGCTTTTATGGAGCGTATCAACCCCTATTCTGATCATAGGCTAGAAATTACATGCCGTAATGATAGATTAATTATTAGGAAGAAACCTGCATATATAGTTGAGCAAGAGACCGTTGAGCTTTACGAAGATCGTGTCAAGCCATTTTTAACACGCGAGCTTATTCCCAAACGCCCATTTGCATTCCATGTTCGCTATTACTGGGTTGATAAAATTGATTTTGTAATTTTAAATCCGGAAATAGATGCATCTTGGGAAGTTAAAGTTTTTATTACTAAAGACGCAGAACCTGTGCTAGGTTTTAAATTAAGAGTAAAAGCATTTATGCTTGATATTGCTAGGAAATTACTGTCGCAGAGTGGTAAAAATAAAAAAATAAAATTATTTAATTTGCTGAAGTGTCCTAATTGTCATTCTGAGAGTTTTAAAAATTTTAATGATGCAATTAAATGTGATTATTGCGCTTCTGTTTTTATAGTAAAGCAAGGGATTCCATCTATGCTTTAATTTATACTGTACTTATTCAGGAATACTAAAGCATGGTTTGATTAAATTTTTATATATTTTTAGTAACGAAAAAATTTGCAAAGAAAATAATCTAAGTATATTTATTGAGATTTGAGAATTGAGAATTGAGAAGTAAGAAGTGAAACTCAAATAACGGCTTAATGAAACATATATTTAAAACTTAGGGCCTAACCCTATCGATTAAGTAAGAGATATTTAATTGCTCGATTTGAAGTTAGAGAAATCTACCTTATGAAAAAATATTAATAGAGTAATTCATGTATTTAAACAAGTCTTTCCCCCTATTATTTGCAACTCCCAGTATTAATGGTTCTCAAAAAGCAATTGTATATTCTATAGCAATTTTGGTGTTAACGATTCTAAGTAATCTTGCATCTGAACTTTGGGGTTCATTTCCTTGGTTTATGGTTATGTCAATTTTTATAGGAATGCATGGTTATATTGCCCTGACAACAACTGGGGGGAATATTTTATTTATTTTTAGATATTTTCTTGTTTGGATTCTTATATTTGGAACATCAACCGTTTGGTTTATTTATGCCGGGGATGTGATTGTGGCACCTTTTGGTATTGAATATCAGACAGCAAATAACACCCGGTTGCTTGTTTTAGCAGGGCTATGTTCCATGTGTGGGTCTTTAGTGGGTTGGCATATTGCTTTAGTGGGCTTTAAATATCAAAAATACAAAGCGTTCACTATTTCTGAAAAGCACAGAAACAGCTTCAAAACTGCTGGTGAGGTGATAGCAATTGCTTTGGCGATATTATATGTATGGAAATCTGGTGGGATTGTTGGTGGGGATATAACCTATAGCAATAGGGAGGAAGGATTTTCATTTTCTTTTGGGGTCTTTAATATATTTCATTTTATTGGGATCTCTCTTTTGATCCTTGGGAGCGTCAGGGGCTCTCGTATTGAACCTCGTTATTTACTAACGGCAATAGCTTCATTGGTTCTAGGGATGTTAACTGGTAGCCGTGCTGATTTTTTACCGCAAGCAGCTATTATTCTTTTATTGATATTTAATCAGCAGATAGTTAAAGTCTTGGAAGAGAAAAAATATATAAAGTTGGTTAAATGGTTTTTAGTTTTTGTATTTGTATTTTTTATTGCATTAGTAATTGCTTCCTTCATAGCCATTTGGCGATCTGGGTTAAATCTTTTGGCGGTGTTAGAGATTCTTTGGAGCAATAGTGATAGTTTTTTTATTAAAACTACTTCTGAACATCGATTATTATTTTTTGAGACTGGTAATATGATGTTAGGGGGGCTGTATTCGGCGATTGTTAATACCGAGCAAGGCTTGTTAGTCGATAACTTTGATGGAGTTTCAGGTTTTTTACTTGGAAGAAGTTACCTGAATTATTTTCTAATTACCCCACCTGCTTTTCTTGATTTACCAAGGCCGCTAGGTTTGGAGTGGTCTACGCAGATTAATGGTCTTGCAATGTCACAGGGCGGCATTTTTGAGGTTGCTGAAGCTTATTGGAACTTTGGTCTTTTGGGTTGTTTCTGCGTGTCGCTATTTATTTCCTATGTTTTTGGTTTTTTGTTGAAGCGTGGGCTTAGGGGTAATAATTACTTCTACCTAGTCTGGTATATAGTTTATGGCCTGCATGGTTTAAGATGTGTATGGTATCAGAATTTTAGCTACTTCAGACTTATGACAATTATGATGTTAATCTATGTTCTAGCTCAGTTTTTATTTAAGTTCTTTATAGTCGATAGAGCTATGGTATCCACACTGCCAATAAGTCACTTGCGAAGTTTATCAAATCGATAGTTCCTATAGAGATCATATTTTTTAAAATCTAAATTACGATGGGATATAAGGTTGTTAATTTATGCGAATTTTAGTTACTGGCGGTACAGGTTATATCGGATCACATACCTGCGTAACTCTGCTTGACGCAGGTCACGAAGTTGCTATTTTAGATAATCTTTGTAATAGTTCTATTGAAGTAATCCATAGAATTAAGAAGATTTCCAATCGTAATCTTATTTTTTATCAGGTTGATGTTGGAAATAAGCAGGCTGTTGAGGTTGTCTTCGACTCCTTTCATCCTGAAGTGGTTATTCATTTTGCCGCACTTAAAGCAGTTGGTGATTCTTTGCGAAACCCTTTAACGTATTACCAATCAAATGTATCTGGTAGTATGGTTCTTTTTAATGTGATGCAAAATAAAAATATTAAAAAATTAGTTTTTTCTTCATCTGCAAATGTTTATGGTGACGCCAGAGTAATTCCTGTGCGAGAAAATGTGCAAATCGCCCCTACAAACCCCTATGGGCAAACTAAGGCGATGGTTGAGCAAATTCTTGCTGACATTGTTATTTCTGATTCCGAGTGGCGTGTTGCTCGGTTGCGATATTTTAATCCAATGGGTGCACATGAAAGTGGTTTGATAGGTGAAGACCCCAATGGTTTGCCAAGTAATTTGCCGCCGTATATTTCACAAGTTGCAGTTGGTAAGTTGGAAAGTCTAAAAATATTTGGAGGCGACTATCCAACCCCAGATGGCACTGGTGTGCGTGACTATATTCATGTAATGGATTTGGCTTCGGGTCATTTGGCCGCACTTGATTACATAAATTATGAATCAGGGTTGCTTACAGTTAATCTTGGGACGGGGCGCGGCTGTACAGTTTTAGAAATGGTGCATACGTTTGAAAAGGTCAATTGTGTTAAAATTCCCTACCAAATTGTAGAAAGAAGGCCTGGTGATATTGAAATCAGTTATGCTGACCCCTCGGAGGCATACAAGCTCTTAGGCTGGAAGGCTAGGTTTAGCTTGGATGATATGTGTCGAGATGCCTGGCGCTGGCAGACTATTAATCCAAATGGTTATAACATTGATGTGTAGCATTATAATTTCATGAGAATATTTGTTAATGCGCTATCAGCTCGATTAGGTGGTGGACAAACATATTTGCTAAATCTCCTCAAACACATACCAAAGGATCTGCAGGTTTATATTTTGACGCAGCCAACATTTCATTTAGATGCTTTACCAAATAACGTTGTGAAAATTGAGCAGTCTTCACTTGTAAATCCATTGTTACGTGCTGTATGGGAAGAAGTTTGTATTCCTTCAATATTAAAAAAATTAAAAATTGATTTATTTTTTTCACCCGGGGGGTTGTTGCCAAAGTCATTACCAAGAGGCATGCTAACGGCTGTGACCTTTCAAAACATGTTGCCATTTGATCATCTGCAACGAGTGAAATATTCTTATGGATATCGTCGCTTTCGAGATTGGATGTTAAAACGAGGATTGTCTTCCTCAATGAGGCAAGCAGATTTAGTGATATTTCTTTCTAAATTTGCACGCGAATTTATACGTCAGGATTTAGGCGAGTTGGCTGGTAGAAGTGCTTTGATTCCTCATGGAATCCATCCATCTTTTAGAGCTAACGGCATACCCTTATCAAGGCCTGACTGGGCACCAAATAGTGACTATTTTCTTTATGTATCCTGGATTGATCACTATAAAGCTCAGTTGGAATTAGTGCGTGGTTTTAATCTATATTATCAGCAGGGTGGAAAAGGAGTTTTGTTGTTTGTTGGCGCAGAATACACCCCTTATGCTGATATAGTCCGTAAAGAAATCGTTAATTTAGGCCTGTCAGAATCAGTTAGGTTTATTGGCAATGTGCCTCATGGTGAATTGCCTGCCGCGTACCAAAATGCAAAAATCAATATATTCGGTTCATTTACTGAAAATTGCCCAAATATACTATTGGAAATGATGGTATCTGGTCGTCCTGCGTTGGTGTCAAATTTTGGACCAATGCCTGAATTTGGCAAGAATGTAGTGGAATATTTTAATGCCGCTAGTCCGGTAAGTTTTGCAATGCAACTTAGTAAATTGATGGGCGATCATGCTCGTCAAAATCATCTAGGTAATGCTGCTATGCAAGAAGCTGAAAAATATACGTGGGAGCAAACTGCGCAGTTAACTTGGAATGCTATTCGAAATACAAAAAAAGATAGGTATGATTGCAAGTGGCAAATATAATTTTTACATTTCAATGATTTATCTGGAACTAATTTACTAATTATACTTTAGATAAAAATTTATATTTTAACATTAAAATATTATCTTTGAATATATTAGGTTGAACAACACATACTTTGCAAATGTAATAATGATATTAATTCAGATTTTTCTAGAATGAAAATTTTCGCTTTAAATTTTTGTATCACAGGTATAGTTATTTTATTTTTAATAGCAATGTGCGATATTCAGCAAGCGTGGACATCAATTAAAAGTGCAAATATATACTTAGTAATTATTTCTGTTGGATTGGTTTTTCTACATTTGATATTTGTGGGGGAGCGCTGGAAAGTTGCATTTCAAGGTTACAATCAACAGGTGAAAAGTATTGAATTGATAAAAATTATATTTGTAGGCCAGTTTCTAAGGCAATTCATGCCAAGTTCAATTATTAGTGAGTTGGTGAAGATGCAGATGTGTAAAAAAATTGGTTTGAGGATGACTTTTGCCTTATCAAGCTCAGTTATTGATAGGTTTTCAGGAATAGCAATGTTGGGGCTTATGGTTGTAGGTATTACGATTTTCTTCAATACAAATGTAAAGTTAGATTACAATGCATTCTATTTTTTATTGCTACTTTTAATTTTATTCTATTTTCTTTTTCGAATTATTGTTAGAAAAAATAAAAACCCCTCGATAATATTTGGAAATCGTGTAACTTCACTGATAGATTGTATGGCAAGTTTTAGAATTAGTTTGTTTGGTTTTTTTAAATTATCTTTTTTTTCTTTAGCTGCTAATATTTTAATTATTTTGTCCGTTTATGTTACTGCGCTCTCAATAAATGTGCCAATTACTTTTATTCAGGCTTTTATAGTCATTCCTTTAGCGTTGGTGATGTCTATGATCCCAATATCTTTTGGAGGGTGGGGGGTTAGAGAGGCTTCATTTGTTTACGTATTTTCACTAAATTCAATAAACAGTTCAGATGCTCTAGCAACTTCTTTTTTATATGGCCTGGTATTAACTTTTACCGGATTAATTAGTGGAGTTTTTCTTCCGAAATTGAGTATGTTTGATATCAGTTTCGCCTTGAAAAAAAATGTTTAAATTGCGTATTCGTGAGTTAGTATTATTTTTGATATTGCCAACCAGCGTTATTTTATTAGTAATATATGGTATTGCTTTGCCATTGCAGAGTTTTATTAATTTAGATGGCGATTCTGTAGCGTATATGTCCCATAGCTTTTATTACAATAGTTCAGTTGCTTACGAAAATTATGGAATATATAGGTCAGTTGCAATAGCTGTAAAATCTGTTATTTTAAAACTGTATGATTTTTCTTTTAATTACTACCCTGCATCTTTTTTAATAGCTTTACTGGCAAGAGTTGCTTTTCTTGTTTCTTGTATAGCGCTTCTAAAACTTAATAAAAATTCAATTGTTTTTTTGCTGGCTGCTGCAACATGTAATATTTTTTTCATAGATACATTTACTCTTTTATCTAGGTCATTGAATGATTTAATTGGATGCATTGTAGCTGTTAGTTTCATGTGGCTGGCAAGTAGGGTGTGCATTTCAAGATATAAAATGACGCTCTTAGTTATTTTATTTATGTTAGTTGGCCTAGTTACATACGAAAGTTATATACTATTTTCTTTTGTAATTGTTTTTGTAACAAGAAAGTCTGAGCGCTTATATGTATTTATGGGCGTGGTGTTTGGAACTTATTGTATATTTTTAATGAACAAATATAATATCTTTCTTATACATCCGAAATTATCGGCTACTTCCAAAGATATTATTGAGGGTAACTTAAGCCTAATAACATATACCTTCGGTAAGTATTTGCAACTACTCGTCACAATTTCAGACGTAAGTTATCCAGCGTTAATAAAAACATTTTTATTTACCTTGTGTTTGTTCTTTATTTTGAGCTGCGCTTCTAATAAGAATAATGATGATAGAAATGGTGAGATTTTTGTATCTAATAAATTTTCTTCGGGAATGTATATTTTTTTGGGTGGTCTCTTACCCTCTATTGCTGCATATTTTTTAGGAAAAATAGGCCCACAAAGTTCCAAGATTCAATGGTTGCTGTTATCTGGATTAGTTATGATGACTGCAATTAGCTTCTCCATATTTAGTTTTAAGAATAGGACATTGATTTTATTTGGAAATGTATGCCTTTCTTTTTTTTTTGGTATTTCAGTATTGCTTATAAATCAGCTTTCTATTGATCTTGCTTTAAAAAATTATTGCAATATAAAGGATGGACTTTTCAGAAATATTTCATCTTTGAGAATATCGAAAGTTAGCGACATCAGTTGCACTAACTGATTAATATTGATGCCTATTAGTATCTCCTTTGTCTTTCCTGTATTTAATGAGGAACTTCGTATTTTCAATCTACCTCAGGTAACTACCTTTTTCCGGAATAATATTTCTTGCGAGTTTGAGATTTTAGTGATCTGTAATGGTTGTACTGATCAAACGTATTTAGAAGCGCTTCGTTATGCTGGTGAGTTCTCGGAGATTCGTTGTATCAATACGCCCTTTCGTGGAAGGGGGCATGCGTTAAAATTAGGTTTTATGGAGTCAATTGGGGAAATTATTGGTGTCTGCGCTATAGATAGAGCGTGGGATGAGTCTTTTTATCCGACGCTCTAAAGCTGATTCAATCAACTAATTTAGATGTAATATTTGGTTCTAAATCTCACACTGAGTCTATTGTAAAGAGACCGCTAACTAGGCAAATAATCAGTTGGTTTGCCAAAAACTACAATAACATGATTTTTGGGAAAATGATGTTTGATGTAAATTGTATAAAAATTTTTAAAAAATCAAGTTGTCACTTTATCAATGAACTTGGTAATTATAACTATTTCGCAGAGGCTGAATTTTTTCTAAGAGGTCTTGATTGTGGCTTACTTCAACATTCATTGCCTGTAAAAATTATTGACCATAATCGCGGTTCCAAGGTGAATGTTATTTCGCTCATCCAGTATCTAATCGAATCAATTCATTTTAAACTTAATCGATGAGAAAGGGATGATTATGTTTGCCAACTCAAAGCTATTGATCACAGGTGGAACGGGTTCTTTTGGCAATGCTATTTTACGTCGTTTTCTTGATTCTGATTTTACTGAAATTAGAATTCTCAGTCGCGATGAGAAAAAACAAGATGACATGCGAAAATTTTATAACAATCCTAAGCTTAAGTTTTATATAGGTGATGTCAGAGATTATCAGTCTGTGCTCAATGCTGTAAGGGGGGTTGATTATATTTATCATGCTGCGGCTCTTAAGCAAGTGCCATCATGCGAATTTCACCCACTAGAGGCTGTTAAAACAAATATTTTGGGTACCGAAAATGTCCTTGAGGCTGCTATTGTTAATGGTGTTGAACGTGTCATTTGTCTTAGTACAGATAAGGCAGTATATCCAATTAATGCTATGGGTATATCGAAGGCAATGATGGAGAAAGTTGTGGTTGCTAAATCTCGTGGAAGTGGAGGGGTGACAATCTGCACGACTCGATATGGCAACGTTATGGCTTCTCGTGGCTCTGTTATTCCATTGTTCGTAAATCAAATTCGGGAGGGAAAACCAATAACAATTACAGATCCTAATATGACACGGTTTATGATGACATTAGATGATGCTGTAGATTTGGTGTTGTATGCTTTTCAGAATGGTAAGTCTGGGGAGATTTATGTTCAAAAAGCGCCTGCTGCAACAATCGGAACTTTAGCCAAGGCCGTTGTTGAGTTATCTGGATTTCCTGAGCATGAAATTCGTATCATTGGTACTAGGCATGGAGAAAAATTGTATGAAGCATTGTTGAGCAGGGAGGAAATGGCGGCTGCTCAGGATTTGGGAAGTTACTATTGCGTCCCACCCGATTTGAGAGATTTAAATTACGGGAAATATGTTGAGCAGGGTGAGGTTGGAATTTCTGAAGCCCTAGATTATAACTCACACAATACTACACGTTTAGACCTGACTGGAATGAAAGCTTTGTTGATGAAGTTATCGTTTATTCAAGCAATTACTCGTGGAGATATTCCAAAGGAAGATGCGTAGGTGAAAGTACTTGTTACTGGAGCAGATGGGTTTATTGGTAAAAATTTAATAGTTCACATTCAAGAGCAGGGTGTAGAAGTTGTGAAGTTCACTCGCCATATGCTCCCATCTGATTTAGATTTCTGCCTTGAAGGCGTCAGTTTTATATTTCATTTGGCGGGCGTTAATCGCCCCAGAGACAAAGTTGAATTTTCTGAAGTTAATTTAAATTTAACCGTTATGCTTTGTGAAGCTATACGTTCAAGTCGTCGATCTATCCCGGTGATTTTTACATCTTCGATACAAGCCGAAGATGATAATCCTTATGGAATTAGTAAATTAGCTGCAGAAAATGCGCTATTATCGCTTGAGCAGGATACATTTTCACCAGTTTATCTTTATCGCTTACCGAATGTTTTTGGAAAGTGGAGTAGGCCCAATTACAACTCAGTTGTAGCCACTTTTTGTCACAATATTATTAATAACGTTCCAATTAAAATCAATGACTCTTCTTCGCAAGTTAACTTAGTATATATAGATGATGTAATTAAAGATTTTATGCGGTTAATGCGAAGTCAACCAAAAGGCGTTGTAAGGCCTGAAGTTTGTCCAAGTTATGTAATTTCTGTAGCTGAATTGGCGAACCAATTAAAGTTATTTAAATTAAGTCGTGAGTCAATGGTTACTGAAGCAGTTGGCAGTGGTTTGACAAGAGCATTGTACGCAACGTATCTGAGCTTTCTAAAACCTAAGCAGTTCTCTTATAACTTACCTGTAAATGCCGATGCTCGTGGTATATTTGTTGAAATTGTAAAGACTAAAGACTCTGGCCAATTTTCATTTTTTTCTGCTTACCCAGGCGTTACTCGTGGTGGTCATTATCACCATTCAAAAAGTGAGAAATTTTTAGTGATTCAAGGTAAGTCGAGGTTTGGTTTTCGACATATCCTTACGGGTGAAACCTATGAAATACTGATCTCTGGTGAAAAGCCTGAAGTGGTTGAATCAGTGCCTGGCTGGTCGCACGATATTACGAACGTTGGTGATAATGAAATGATTGTTTTGTTATGGGCAAATGAAGTTTTTGATCATCAAAATCCAGATACTACTGCGTGTAAGGTTTAATTATGAAAAAATTAAAAGTAGTTTCTGTTGCAGGTACTAGACCAGAGATCATTCGTTTGTCACGTGTGTGGGCAAGGTTAGATGAATTTTGTGATCATGTTTTAGTACATACCGGACAAAATTATGATTACGAGTTAAATCAGATTTTTTTTGATGACTTAGGTGTGCGAAAGCCAGATTATTTTTTAAATTGTGCATCTAAAAGTACAAGCGTAGCAAATACAATTGGTAATTTGATAACAGCTGTTGATCAGTTATTGGCGGATGTCCAGCCTGAAGCAATGTTGGTGTTAGGTGATACCAATAGCTGCCTTTCGGTTATCCCTGCTAAGCGACGTAAAATCCCTATTTTTCACATGGAGGCAGGTAATCGTTGTTTTGACATGCGCGTCCCAGAAGAGACGAACCGTCGAATTGCAGATCATACCGCAGATGTTAATTTAACCTATAGCACCATAGCGCGTGATTATTTGCTGAAGGAAGGCTTACCTCCAGATCTGATTGTTAAAACGGGTAGCCCAATGTATGAGGTGTTAATGTATTATCGACCACAGATCGATGCTTCTGATGTTTTAGACCGTTTAGGTCTTAAAGAAAATAACTATTATATTGTTAGCGCACATCGTGAAGAAAATATAGAGTCACCGCTAAACTTTAGTAAGCTGGTTGATGTTCTAAATATGATCGCAAATGATTATAATTTGCCAGTTATCGTATCCACACACCCACGAACACGAAAGAGAATTGATCAATCCAATTCATTATTCCATAAAAATGTTCAATTGTTAAAACCTTTAGGTTTTCATGATTATGTCAAACTGCAATTGTCATCTCGGGCATCTTTGTCTGATAGTGGCACAATTAATGAAGAATCTTCGATTCTGAATTTTCCGGCACTCAATTTGCGAGAAGCGCACGAGAGGCCAGAGGGGATGGAGGAGGCTGTTGTGATGATGGTGGGGCTTGAGGTTGAGCGTGTAAGACAATGCTTGGCTATTTTAGCTAAGCAGTCACGTGGTGAGGGGCGTTTGCTAAGGCTTGTAAGCGATTACAGCGTACCGAATGTCTCTGAAAAAGTGGTGCGAATTATTCATAGTTATACTGATTATGTAAATCGTGTAGTGTGGAAAAAGTATTAACCTAATTTGAAAGGTCTACAGCACCTTTAATATGTCAGATCAAATCTATATTTTTTACATTTAAATAGCTAATGCGTATTGCTCTAATTGCAGATACATTCCCACCATTGCGTAGTTCTGGTGCAGTTCAGTTGCGAGATTTGTCACGTGAATTTGTTCAACAAGGTCATGCATTAACAGTCATACTCCCATCGTCAAACTTAAATATTCCTTGGTTTATTGAGGATTTTTATGGTGTTCAAGTATTGCGCTTACGTGCGCCGAAAACGAAAGATATTAATTACTTGCGACGTACCATAAACGAATTTTTGATGCCATTCATAATGCTTTTTAATTTGTATAAAAGTCCGTTAGCAAATCAGCGTTGGAACGGAGTTGTTTGGTACTCCCCAAGTATTTTCTTTGGACCGATTGCAAATTATTTAAAAAAATCGAGCAAATGTAAGGCATATTTGATCGTCCGTGACATATTTCCAGAGTGGGCTGTGGATATGGGTCTAATGGGTCGTGGTGTCCCTTATAAATTTTTCAGAATGATTGCCAATTACCAATACTCAGTTGCCGATGTGATTGGCATACAATCCCAGGGTAATGAAATGTACTTTAGGGATATAAATGATTGTCAAATTGAAGTGCTTCAAAACTGGTTAACATCTGCTCCGAATGTGGGGTGTAGTATTTCTGTGGCTAATACAGTGGTTGCAGGAAGAACAATTTTTATTTATGCTGGTAATATGGGCGTGGCGCAAGGCATTGGTGTTGTAATTGACTTGGCCGAGCGTTTACTTAACAGAACTGACATAGGCTTCTTATTTGTAGGGCGTGGTAGCGACATGCAACGTTTACGCAACGATGCTAAGGTTCGTGGTTTAGATAATGTTGTATTTTTTGATGAGATTGATCCCATAGAGTTGCCTGGCTTATATGCGCAATGCGATATTGGTCTTGTTGTATTAGATCCCCGTCACAAAACACATAATATTCCTGGAAAGTTTTTATCATACATGCAAGCAGGCTTACCTGTGCTGGCAAGCATAAACGCGGGGAATGATTTGGAGGGAATTATTCATAATGAGAGGGTGGGGAGAGTTTGTTCCAGACACTCTTTGGACACTTTACAGCGTATGGCAATCGATTTAGTAGTCGAGGTTTCAGGGAAAACCTCATTTAATCAGTCGCTCTCAGCGCGTTGCAAAGCGCTATCACTAAAATTATTTTCACCAGAGGTTGCGGTTAAGCAGATTTTATCTGCATTGTCTTCGTAAGGTAAATACAAGGCGCTCGATATTAGAATTTTTATGAATATTTTGAATTTCTCAACAAACTTTTTAAATCTACTAACACAATGTGCTGAACAATCAAGCCGCCAACGCCAGCATAAAAATATTCACAAAAATTATAATGAACCATGTCAGCGTTTATTTAATGCAATTGGCCTTAATAGTTATATAAGGCCACATCGTCACTTATTAAGTTGCCAAGATGAGTGCTTGATTGCTGTGCGTGGGCGTATGGCTTTGTTAGTGTTTGATGATGTTGGTAAGGTAGTTCAAACTATCCGATTTGGTACGCAATTTAACATTAAGCATCAATCATTTGGAGTTGGGGTTAATGTTCCTGCGGATGTGTGGCATACGGTTATTGCGGAATCTCCCGGCTCAATATTGTTTGAAGCAAAGTCCGGGCCATTTATTCCAGAGCAAGCTAAAGAATATGCTGTTTGGGCACCAGAAGAAAATACATCTGAAGCTGCTGAATATTTTTTAGAATTGAAACAATTGATTTAAGCGTTTCGTTATTAAAAGTATGGTTAATTATTGTGTTTATAAAATTTATTTTTGAAAGCATTCTTCGAAATCTGAGAATGTAATCATTTACGGCGCTGGCTCTACCGGACAGCAGTTATGTAACTCTCTGGGTGCTACCATGGAATATAATGTAGTAGGTTATGTCGATGACAAAGACGCGATTACAGATCAATCTGATGCCAATACTCGCAAATGTGCGTGACGCCCATCGTATGTATGAGATATTTCGCATCTGGAAACCTAGCATCGTGTATCACGCAGCGGCCTATAAACACGTTCCGGTAATCCCCCTGAGGATAACTGGATTTAGAAGTAGAATTTTCTCATTGAGAGGAGTTCTACATGAAGCGCTCAAAATCGAGGAGAAACTCAAAGCGGAGATCGTGACCGAAGCTCTCGCAATAAAGTGGTGAGGCCGTCTCACAGACGTGAGATGGCCCAGCGAGCAGTAAGTGATAAAGCAATCCCCATTCGTCTGGCGTGTGAAGCCTTTAGGGTCAGCGAGTCTTGTTATCGCTACCAAGCCAAGAGTAATGCCGAAAATGAGATCATTGCTAACTGGTTGATCCGTTTAACGGATAACAACCGCAGCTGGGGCTTTGGCCTTTGCTATTTGTATCTGCGCAATATTAAGAGCTTTACCTGGAATCATAAACGGATCTATCGTATTTATAAGGAATTAGAGCTGAACCTACGTATCAAGCCACGTAAACGTCTGGTACGTGATAAGCCTGAAACTTTAACTGTTCCCCTAGCCATGAACCAAGTATGGTCAATGGATTTTATGCATGACCAATTAGAGGATGGTCGCAGCATCCGGTTATTTAATGTCATTGATGACTTTAATCGAGAGGCTTTAGGGATTGAAGTAGACTTCTCATTACCCCTCTGAGCGAGTCGTTCGCAGCTTAGATCAAATCATTGCTTGGCGTGGCAAACCTTGCGTGATACGAGCGGATCACGGACCTGAACTTGTTAGTAGTAGGTTAATGGAGTGGGCAACAATGCATCAAATCTACATCCAACATATCTAACCAGGTAAGCCTCAACAAAATGCCTATGTGGAACGATTTAATCGGACGGTGCAATTTGAATGGTTATCTCAGCATTATTGGCAAAGTTTTGACGAAATTTAGATGTTTGCAACACAATGGATTTATAAATACAACCATCAACGTCCAAACATGCCCTTGGGCGGTATTACCCCGAAACAGCGGTTGGTCATGACTGCTTAACTTACTCTACTTTTGAGTTCAGTTGTTAATGGGGGGATTACCCAATCTATGTAATGCGCATTAAAATGTTGATTTGCAAGCCTTAAAAAACTATATTTTTTTATAACCAATCAATGATAATCAATTCCAAATTCATTTCAATTCAACCCGTGATCTTATGCGGTGGTTCAGGCACCCGCTTGTGGCCACTCAGTCGCCAAGGCTTTCCCAAGCAATTTTTAGTGCTGTCGGGCACCAGCAGTTTATTTCAGCAAGCAATTGAACGTATTAGTTGTTTTGATGACACTCTTTTTTTATCGTTACCTGCACTGATAGTAACCAATGAAGAGCACCGATTCCTGGCTCAAGATCAATTAACGGCAGTTAGCAATCATACAGCATCAATATTGTTAGAGCCGGTCGGTAGAAATACAGCCCCAGCGCTCACCTTTGCAGCATTGCAGGCCTTATCGAATAATGTAGACCCTGTGCTCATTGTGACTCCAGCTGACCAAACTGTACAGGATGCAATTGCGTTTACGAGCGCAATTAAGCAGAGCATTGAAACGGCGGCTTTAGGTGCGATTGTTGTGTTAGGCATTACTGCCGATCGTCCCGAGACCGGTTATGGTTATATTCAGCAGGAGGGTGCAGTGGGACTCCATGGTGAATATGACGTTAAAGCATTTGTAGAGAAACCGAATCTTCAGACTGCAATCAAGTATTTGGCTAGTGGTGATTATGCTTGGAATGGGGGTATTTTTGTATTAAAGGCTAGCGTTTGGCTGCAGGCAATCGAGCAATTTAGGCCCGATATATTTAATGCAACTAAAGCTGCTTGGGTTAAACGTACTCAAGATCATTGTTTTGTTCGACCGGACAGTCAATTGTTTGCTGCAATACCCAGTGAATCAATCGATTATGCAGTGATGGAAAAGTGCCCAGGCTCTCAAACGTCCATTAAGATGGTGCCGCTAGATGCGGGGTGGAATGATCTTGGTGCTTGGGAGGCGGTTTGGCAGGTGAGTGAAACGGACCCCATGGGTAATGCAGTGCAGGGCGATGCGCTATTAGCCGATACCCGCAATACGTTTATTCATGCTAGTCATCGTTTGGTCAGTACGGTTGGCGTGGACAACTTGGTGATTATTGAAACTGCTGATGCAGTGTTGGTTGCTGATAAAAGTCAAAGTCAACATGTTAAAAAAATCATTACACAACTCGAATCTCAAAATCGTGAGGAGCAGTTATTGCATCGTAAGGTGCATAGGCCCTGGGGGTGGTATGACACTATTGATTCTGGGGATCGATTTAAGGTTAAGCGTATTCAGGTGAAGCCGGGAGCTAGTTTGAGTTTGCAAATGCATCACCACCGATCGGAGCATTGGGTGGTGGTAAGGGGTGCGGCTACTGTCGTTAATGGCGATCAGGTAATCACGCTCACAGAAAATCAATCAACCTATATCCCGCAAGGGCATCGCCATCGCTTATCAAACCCTGGGCTAGAGCCCTTGGAGATTATTGAGGTGCAATCAGGCAGTTATTTGGGTGAGGATGATATTGTGCGCTTTGATGATACTTATGGCCGAAACTAGTCATAGCTAAAATGATTAAAAATAGTTAATGCAGTTTTGCTATACTTTAATATTGATTGCTTTTCATTTTTAGACCTGTACCTCTAGAGCGCGAATTTCGCTAAACTAATCATTAGAAAAGTTAACATTTTTTATGACGCATAAAGTTGCACTTATTACGGGTATTACCGGTCAAGATGGCTCTTATTTAGCAGAATTTTTGCTGGATAAAGGTTATGTGGTCCATGGTATCAAACGCCGTGCTTCACTGTTTAACACTGATCGTATAGATCACTTGTATCAAGATCCACATATAGATCATCGAAATTTTATCTTACATTATGGTGATTTGTCAGACTCATCAAATCTCACGCGCATTATTCAGCAAACACAACCTGATGAAATCTACAACCTGGGCGCCCAGAGTCATGTTGCTGTGTCATTTGAGTCGCCTGAATATACTGCAGATGTGGATGGTATGGGCACCCTTCGTCTCCTAGAGGCGATCCGGATTCTTGGTTTAGAGAAGAAAACACGTTTCTATCAAGCGTCTACTTCTGAGCTTTATGGTCTGGTCCAAGAGACTCCACAAAAAGAGACCACTCCATTTTATCCGAGGTCACCCTATGCAGTCGCAAAACTGTATGCCTACTGGATTACCGTCAATTACCGTGAGGCTTATGGTATTTATGCTTGTAATGGCATCTTGTTTAATCACGAAAGCCCGCGTCGTGGTGAGACTTTTGTGACCCGTAAAATCACGCGTGGTTTAGCAAATATTGCACAAGGCTTAGATCAGTGTTTATATATGGGTAATATGAATGCGCTTCGTGATTGGGGGCATGCCAAAGATTATGTACGCATGCAATGGATGATGTTGCAACAAGATCAGCCAGAAGATTTTGTGATTGCTACTGGTGTGCAATACAGCGTGCGTGAATTTGTAATCAAGAGTGCAGCCAAGCTTGGTGTGGTTTTGCAATTTGAGGGGCAAGGTGTTGATGAGCTTGCGCGCGTTGCAAGTATTGCTGGTGAAATGGCACCTGCCCTGCAAGTGGGTGATGTAGTGGTTCGGGTTGACCCCGCATATTTTAGACCCACTGAAGTTGAAACCCTTTTGGGTGATCCAACTAAAGCTAAGGAGAGGTTGGGTTGGATCCCAGAGATCACCCTTGATGAGATGATTGCAGAGATGGTGGCACATGATTTAAGCCAAGCTAAGCAACATGCGTTATTGAAGTCGCATGGTTATACAATCCCGGTCAGTCAAGAGAGCTAATACCATTTGATGGATCTGCAATGACATTTCATCCAAAAATTTATGTTGCTGGTCACCGTGGTATGGTCGGTTCTGCAATTGTCCGAACCTTAAAATCACATGGATTAAATAACATTGTTACCCGGACACATGCTGAACTTGATCTTTGTCAACAAGCGGCAGTTGCGACTTTTTTTGCTGAAGAGAGACCTGGCCAAGTATATTTGGCTGCTGCCAAAGTCGGTGGTATTCATGCAAACAATACGTATCCAGCCGAGTTTATTTATGAAAACCTAATGATGCAGTCTAATGTGATTCATCAGGCTTTTTTAAGTGGTGTTAAGCGACTGTTGTTTTTAGGGTCGAGCTGTATTTACCCGAGACTGGCACCTCAACCAATGGCTGAGGACGCCCTGTTATCGGGTCATTTAGAGCCCACGAATGAACCTTATGCGATTGCAAAGATAGCCGGTATTAAGTTGTGCGAGAGTTACAATCGTCAGTATGGAAAGTCGCATGGTATAGATTTCAGATCGGTTATGCCCACTAATTTGTATGGACCAGGGGACAATTATCACCCAGAGAATAGTCATGTCATACCGGCATTGATCAGACGTTTTCACGAGGCTAAAGTTAAAGATTTAACTGAGGTTGCAATCTGGGGTAGTGGTGCACCTAGGCGTGAATTTTTGTATGTTGATGATATGGCAGCGGCATCAGTGTTTGTAATGAACTTGGATAAAGCTGTCTATGAAGTGCATACTCAGTCTATGCAAGGTCATATCAATGTGGGATTTGGTTCTGACATGACGATTAAAGAGTTGTCTGAGACGGTGAGTAGAGTTGTAGGCTATCGCGGTCGCATTGTCTTTGATGCTACAAGACCTGATGGTCCTCCCAGAAAGTTCATGAATAGCAATTTACTCAAGGGAATGGGCTGGCAGGCACAAGTTAATTTGACAGATGGCTTAGCCGCGGCATATCACGACTTTTTGAACGCTATTTAATAACGCTGAATTCCAACGCTGCTTCTTAATTTTGGCAACTAACTCTCAATGATTTGAAATATTTTTTAGTTATCTGAAAAAGTTAATATATTCAAAAATTATTTAAGCACGCTTGGTCTTAAGAACTACTAGCTTATTTTTACATCACTACAATATACTTCATAATCAATAGCTTTAATAATTACTGCGAGAAAAAATTAACCCCATGAACTATCTAATCACAGGCGTTGCAGGTTTCATCGGTATGCATACCGCGCTCAGATTGCTGGCGCGTGGAGATACCGTGGTGGGTGTTGATAATTTAAACGACTACTACGATGTGAATCTTAAAAAAGCGCGCCTCTCCCGCCTTGAGGGTGATCACAATTTTAGTTTTCACCATTGCAATATTGCAGATCACGCTAAACTAAATTCTGTTTTTTCTGGTGCAAAGCCTGATTGCGTGATTAATTTGGCCGCACAGGCAGGTGTGCGTTATTCCTTGACTCACCCGCAAGCCTACATTGATGCGAATTTACATGGGTTTACTACTATCTTAGAGGCTTGTTGGCATCATCAGGTGTCGCACCTGGTCTATGCCAGTAGCTCTAGTGTATATGGTGGTAATACCACCTTGCCGTTTAGTGAGCATCATAGCGTTGATCATCCGGTGAGCTTATATGCGGCCACTAAAAAAGCGAATGAGTTAATGGCGCATACGTATAGTCATTTGTTTCAATTGCCCACTACAGGCTTACGTTTCTTTACAGTGTATGGCCCTTGGGGTCGACCTGATATGGCTTTGTTTTTATTCACCAAGGCCATTATTGCTGGTGATGCGATTGATATCTTTAATCATGGCAATATGGTACGAGATTTCACTTATATTGACGATATTGTCGAGGGCGTGATTCGTGTTGCAGATAAGACGGCAACAAGCAGTCCTGACTATGACCCTGCCAATCCAGATCCTGCCACGAGTAATGTCCCTTATCGAGTGTTTAACATTGGCAACAGTCAACCCACGCCATTGATGGATTATATTAAAGCCATAGAGACTGCATTAGGCATGACCGCAAAGAAAAACTTTCTACCAATGCAGCAGGGTGATGTGCAAGCCACATCAGCCAATACCGATGCGTTAGATGCATGGGTTGGTTTTAAACCTAATACTGCAGTGGTTGATGGGGTTGCACGTTTTGTGGCGTGGTATCGTGAGTATTATCAAGTATAAATATCAAGTGTAAATATCAATTCTTAATCGTGAATCATTAATAGTTAACTTTTTATTGTTAACTTTTAATTTCTAATGCTTTGCTCTTAATTTTTAATGCTTAATTTTTTACTTTTAATCCTTAACGCCGTGAGATTTTATGCGGTGGATTAGCTGTTCCTGTATCTTCATCCTGTATCTTCAATCACACCGCGTGCGTATCATTGAGCGCTAAGACTTGCTGACCGCAGTGCTTTTAAAGGATTCACGCTGATTCAGTTTGTCGATATGTTTGGCTAATCGGGGGTTTGCACTGCGCCATTCAAAGTCAGGCAGCCCTTGTTCTAGGTAGCCTATTGAGTATCCAGTAGCAATATCGGCTAAGCTGAATTGGCTACCATAGCAGTACTCTTGATTACCGAGTTGTTGTTCCATTACAGTCAATGCACGTTGAATTTTTTGTCGCTGTTTTTCATACCAAGCGGGTGATTCGCGTTTGGCTTCAGCTTTACGTGGGTCGTGAGTGAGTAGCACTGTCGCCTCAGCCACACCATCGCCTAACGCTTCCCAGCGCTTGACGGCAATTCGCTCAGTGAACTGAGCCGGTATTAGCTTAGGCTCAGCTTGTAAGCCGTCCAAATACTCCACAATCACCACTGAATCATAAATGGCTTGGCCATCTGAGGCTAAGAGGGTAGGGATTTTGCCTAAAGGATTTAAAGGCGCGACCAATGCCGCACGTTGTTCGGGTGGTGCTAATACATATTCATAAGGTATATTTTTTTCCGCAAAAGCAATACGTACTTTGCGAACATATGGGCTGCCAGCGGTGCCAAATAATTTCATTGAAATATCCTTTTTTGAAAGATCTGTATTCTTAACGATCATTAGCTCATGAGTCTATGTGAAGGCGCAGTCTTCTGCAATAGCTACTCTAATGGTTAAATCGATAATCATATATGACGCTTATATACTATTGTCGTTGAGTGTAGTTGGGTAATTGTATTTTAATCACTGTATTTTAGTATTTGTATTTGAGAAATTGTATTTGAGAAATTGTATAATCAATCGGATTGAGTTTAAGTGTTTAGTAGTGTGTATTACAAAAAATTGCCTACAATATGGATTATTTGTAAATGTGAAATATTATGGTTTCTATCGGGCATTTGTAGTCGAATTGAGGTTTCAAGTAAATCTAGTCGTTATAGTAACCACTCGTCCTAAGATTAGATTAGATTAGATTAGATTAAATTTAACTCAATGAAAAAGTTAAGGGTAAGCAATGACTACGCACAGTAATGATGGTTATTTTGAAGCATATTGGCCGCGCGGTGAACGTCAACAAAAAACTCGAGCGCTAGCGCCTCGTCTGACGGATCTAGACGGAAAAGTGGTTGCACAGTTATGGGATTATCTGTTTAAAGGTGATGAGGTGTTTGCCTTGTTAGAAGAGGGCTTACGAGCCCGCTATCCGAATATTCGGTTTATTAGTTGGCGTGATTTTGGTAGCACCCATGGTGATGACGAGAAAGAAGCCTTGGCCGCATTGCCGGCACGCTTAAAGGCGTTGGGGGTTGATGCGGTCATCTCTGGAATGGCTTGTTGAGGTAGCTGTACGCCCGCCGTGTTGCGGGCCAGTGCAGTATGTGAGGCTGCTGGTTTTCCCACGGCATCGCTAACCTGTGAGGGTTTTTTTAAGCAAGCTGCAGCAACTTCGATCGGATTGGGGATGCCCAATATCGCGCTAGCTGTAGTGCCTGGTCATATTGGCACTAAGAGTCCAGCGCAGTTACGACAGGATGTTTTAGAGGTAACTGCTGCCGCGGTCATCGCCAACTTGACACAAATCACCCAATCTACCAATGCCTTAGCAGAACCTGCAGCAAAAGATATTGTAGTGCGTGGTGGATTTCAAGCGGTGAATCGCTATTTTTATGCGCATGAGTATTCGGATGGTTTGCCAATTGTGCCGCCCACAGCAGAGGCGATTGCAGCATTCATGCGATTTACGGATCGTGATCCAAATGAAGTCTTGGGCGTCTTATTGCCAGACCGTCGTGCTGCAACAGTTTGGACTGTTGCAGTCAATGGCGTAATGGCTGGATGCCTGCCTGAATATATGCCTATTCTGATTGCCTTAGTCGAAGCCATGGCTGACCCTCGGTATGGTGTAGAGCATAGTGGTAATACCCCTGGTGGTGATACCTTGATTATTCTGAATGGTCCTATTATTAAAACCTTGGGTTTTAACTATACTCAGGGTGCTATGCGTGATGGCTTTTTACCAAATACTTCGATTGGCCGGTTCTTTAGGTTGTATCTGAGAAATGTGGCAGGATTTTTATTACATAAAACAGATAAAGCAACGTTTGGTAATACCTGGCGCGTGGTGCTTGCAGAGAATGATGATGTGATTAAAGATCTTGGTTGGTCGAATATTGGCACGGAAATGGGTTTTGCTGCTGATGACAATGTGGTGACTATCGCGCGTTACACTGGCGGTGGTTCTTTGTCATCGGTGTCAGGTAGCACGCCAGAGGAGTTATTGCCCTATCTCGCGGATTCGTTATTACGCTTTAATAATTGGCAAATTACCTTTACCACTAGTCATGGTCACGGCACGCTACGCCCACTCGCAGTGATTAGCCCGATTATTGCGCAAACGATTGCCCAAGCCGGTTGGAGTAAGGCCGATGTTCAGCAGTTTTTATTTGAGCATGCACGGATGCCTGCTTGGGTCTTTGAACGGCAATTACGCGATTGGAATATTCGTGGTGTATGGGATCTTAAAGATGATGTTCTGAATGATCGCATCCCTCAGGTATTTTATGAGTCAGATGACCCTAATCGGATGGTCCCCATTGTGTGGCGACCAGAAGATTTTATGATTGCAGTCGGTGGTGACCCGATGCGTAATAATGCTTATGTGTTCGCCCATAACGCATTCCTGGGCTATCCCGTCGGTAAGCGTATTGGTCTGCCAAAGGACTGGGATCGCTTAATTACAGAGTTGAAGTGATATCTGTTTGATGGATGTCAATTAAGGGCGCACTATCCTGGAGATAATGGCAGGGTATTTAAGCCAAGTGCATCGGTTATAATCAGCGAAATTTGTGGCTTGTGTATGGTGTTTTTTGAATGAATTTTGGGGAAATTATGTATTTAAATAGTGGATCGGCTAAGGTTACATTGGTGTTATCGGTGGCAATGCTTGTGGGTAGTTTCAACACCGCAGCGCAAATGCAAAATGCAACGGCGCCAGAGCCCGTAGCGCCAACAAAAGTGTCGCTGTTAATGGAATCACAACTGAATTCGGCAATTAACAAATGGTCGTTTGCTTGGGGTTGGAACCGTGAAGTGTATTCAAAAAGTGATATTCATTTCAGCGGTACTAATCATGATTTTACCCTCAGCGACGTGAAAGCCAAAGATAAGCAAAAGGAACTCACGCTTGGCACTTTGTTTACCACGTTTTTAAACCCTGGAAATCTTACAATCCCCCAAACCAATATGCGGATTGCGTATCAATTATCAAAAGATACAGCAGTTGCATTTAATCTGGATCACATGAAGTATGTCGTCTCTGATGGTCAAACGGTGCGCTCCTCTGGTAGTTATACCAATTCTTCTGGCACGACTACATTAGGTTCGACTAAGACACTTAATGCTGATTTTATGCATTATGAGCATACCGACGGTTTAAATATCATTAGCCTAGAATATGAAAAGCAGTATTCATTAGAAATTCCACGTGTCAACATGCCTGCGCGTGCATTCAGTTTAGTTGGCCTAGGCTTTGTCATGCCAAAAAGTAATATTACAATGACCATGATTGAGCAGACGCGTAATGATCAATTTCATATCGCTGGTTATAGCGCTGCAGTGGGTGGCGGGGTAGAAGCTGATTTTCTCAAACGATATTTTGTGCGCGGTGCGTACAAATTTGGTTATGTAAATTTACCCGATGTGAAAACCAGCGCGCGTGGTGACAAAGCCTCGCAGAGTTTTACTTACAATGAATTGTTAATGTTGATTGGTGTGCGGTTCTAAAAGTTCTTAATAAGTCTAGTTAATCCATTTATTTTTTAATCTAACAATCCAATTAGTTTGTCTCAAAATTAGATTTTTTAATAATCGGTACCCAGCGTTGTTGTTCGCTACGAATAAAAGCCAGATAGTCAGCACCGGAAGAAGGGGCGGGTTCTATGCCTCTTTCTTTGAATTGTTTGATTACCTCGGGGTGGCGCAACGCTAGAGTAAAGTCTGCATTGAGTCGGTTGATGATGTTGGGTGCCGTACGTGCAGGCGCTGATAAGCCATACCAATTAGTGGCAAGATAATCTTTAACGCCAGCCTCTGCGATTGTCGGAACATCCGGCAGCGCTTCTGCCCGTTTGCCCCCTGTGACTGCTAAAGCACGTGCTTTACCCGATAGTACATGGGGAACCGCGGTTGAGATGACTGCAATGAAAGAGGGGATGTGTCCTGCAACAAGGTCTGTGATCGCTGGGCCACCTCCTTTGTAGGGCACGTGATTGAGCGTGACCCCAGTCATGCTTTCCAGCAGAGCACCGGCAAGCTGACCCGGACTACCCACACCAGAAGTGGCGTAATTCAACTTGCCAGGTTGTGCTTTGGCGATGGCCAGAAATTCTTTAAGTGTCTTTGCTGGCATACTGGGGTGCACAATTAAGATATTCTGCAATTGCACCAACATACCTACTGCAGAAAAGTCTTTCATCGGGTCGTAACCGACTTTTTGAATGGTTGGGCTGACAATTAATGAGCCAATGTGCGATATTGCAATTGTATGCCCATCAGTTTCAGAGTGGGCTAAGACCTGCATCGAGATAACGCCATTCGCACCAGGTCGATTATCTACGACGACTGTATTGCCAAGGCTGGATGTGAGGTGCGGTTGTAGAATACGCGCCACAAGATCAGTCGCGCCTCCAGGTGGGAAACCCACAATGAATCGTATTGGTTTGCTGGGGGCCCAAGTATTATTTGGGCTGGCAGCATACCCAAGGCTACTAAGAACACAGCCTATACTCATAGACACTGCGATTGCTTTAATGGTTTTGAGAGGCATATCAGACTCCGTGAATATATCAGTGAATGTAAAAGTGAATATAAGTGAATATGTCAGTGTCTTAGATTGAATGATTGTATGCCATAAAAAGGCCGCATTAATAGATTAATGCGGCCTTTTTTTTGACTGATTTCGCCAGTGCTGCGCATGGTGCTATTGCAGATTAGCTAGCGAACCTATTTGAGAATTAATTCGTATGATAAAGACCTGCAGCTTTAATCACTTTCTCCCATTGAATTTTTTCCGAGCGGATATAAGCACCAAAATCTTCAGGTGTGCTGGGAGACACATCAAGACCTTGTTTAAATAAATACTCTTTAATCTCGGCTTGATTCAGCACTGCGACGATTTCTTGATTTAAGCGATTAATAATGTCACGAGGTGTTTTTGCCGGCACCAGCACACCATACCAATTATTGGCTTCGTAGCCTTTCACCCCAGACTCAGCAATCGTTGGCAAATCCGGCACTAAGCCGGAGCGCTTGGCGGTAGTGACAGCAAGGGCATTAATACGCTTAGTAGCAATATGACTAACAGCGCTTGCAGCAGTCGCAAATATCAAATTAATATTGCCGGATAGCAAATCTACCATGGCGGGGCCGCCGCCCTTATAGGGCACGTGGGTGATTTTGGTGCCCGCCTGTAAATTAAATAGCTCTAGCGCTAAGTGGCCTGCACCGCCCACGCCAGATGAACCGCCATTTAGCGATTTAGATTTTGCTAGGGCAATTAATTCTTTAATATTTTTGGCGGCTACTGTAGGGTGAGTGACTAAGATATTGGTGGAGTCTACTGCACGTGAAACTGGAATGACATCTTTAAGCGGGTCAAAAGAGAGTTTCTTGTAGAGGGCTGGGTTAATGGCTAATGAGGCAATAGTGCTCATTAAAATTGTATAGCCATCAGAAGGTGCATTGGCAGTGATCTCTGTAGCAATATTGCCTGAAGCGCCAGGGCGATTGTCGATAATGATTTGCTGGCCCAGGCGCTCGCCCAATTTGATACCGATAGCGCGAGCGGTCGTGTCAGTGCCACCGCCAGGTGCAAAACCGACCAGCATACGTATTGGTTTTGTGGGTTGCCAAGTCGCACTGGTGCTGTAAGTAGAATAGGCTAGGCCGATGCACAGGCTGAGCAGGGAAAGTGTGAATGTGCGCATTATTTTTTATCCTCTTGATTTTAAAAGATATTTAAAGCAACTCTTGCAAATCGTGTTCAAACAATTAGCCATTGAGCCCACCAAACTAGGGTGCTAGTGTAACGCAGTCTTAGGGTGGCGCTAAGCCTGCATGCGTCCAGTTGCAATTTTTGCGGCTAATACAAAGGCATGTTCCATGGCGCCGACATTTGCAATGCCTTGACCAACAATATCGTAAGCGGTGCCATGGGCTGGCGTGGTGAATACGGTTTTCAGGCCAGCAGTGACGGTCACCCCTTTATTAAAGCCGAGTAACTTGGTCGCGATCTGGCCTTGGTCGTGATACATCATCACAACGCCATCAAACTCGCCTTTAAGTGCTTTAAGGAAAATCACGTCAGAGGAAATGGGACCTTCGCAATGTATGCCTTTGGCGCGGAGTTGATCTACCGTAGGACGAATAATGCGAATTTCTTCGTCCCCAAACAAACCATTTTCACCGTTATGCGGGTTGAGTGCGGCCACACCAATGCGTGGATGTTGGTGGCCTGCAGCACGCAATGCATTTTGTGCTAATTCAATGGCGGCAGTAATTCGTTCTGGTGTCACTAGATTAACTGCCTCACGTAGTGCAACGTGTGAAGTGACGCGGAATGTGCTGAACTGGTCAATCACATTCATTTCGCCAAAGAAACCAGTGTGTTCAGTGAGATGGGCAAACATTTGATGCTCATCGTTAAATTTCCAGCCCCCACGATTCATTGCACCTTTGTTTAAAGGGGCAAAGCAGATGCCATCGAGTTGATTGTTCATTGCCATATCAATCATTATTTTCAATGTGTCGCCTGCAAGTTTGCCGGCGACGTCTGAGGAGGTGCCTTGGGGAAAGAGTGCGGGATCTGTATTGCCTAAATCGACTATAGGCAGGTCCTGTCTAGGCCATGTTACATCGTTAATAGATGAGTAGACCGTGTATGGAATGGTCGCGCCGGCATTTTTCATGCCGAGTTGCAAGACGCGTTGATCACCAATAATTACTACCCGAGCAATTTCAGAGGGTTTGCCACTAGCCAGTAGTTTAGCGGCGATTTCTGGACCTATGCCGGTAACGTCACCAAGCATAAAGCCAATACGTGGTAAATTCGACATGAGCAATTCTCCCTTGAGTGAGTTTATTAAATAGCGAGTAAGCGGGTTAATTCACGCGCGCTTTTGAGTGTATCGAGCTCGAATACGCGTTGAATAATTAAATTGGCGCGGCGCAGTGTGAGACCGCCCCAAAGTGCAGATTCACGGAACTTATTAGCGAGCTCGTCATCGCTCATTGGCAGCATGGGACTGCCTTTACCAAAATCGGCGCGACCGCTCAGTGTGCGGCCATCAGTAAGTTCGATATCGATAATGGTCGTCATTTTCTCATAGCCTGCGGCCTCTGCGACTGGATGCACATCAAAGTGAATGCGTTTCATCATCCGTTTCACATCCGGGCGATTGACAACTGCATCGGTGAATTCAGCCAAGCCTGCTTTGCCCTCCAGCAACAAAATAGCCATACAAAATTCCATGCTGAACTTAGCTTGTAATTCGTTTTTAGGTTGACGATGAATGAGCGTATTTGGCATATGACGATTAGTGCCAACCGCGACACGCACCACTTGATCAGCAGATATATGATGTTGATGAATTAAATCTAGCATAACACCCATGCCGGGATGCGTTAATGAACCACTTGGGTGTGGTTTGATCGATATCCCGGGCATCTCAAACGTCCAAGGCTTACCCAGTTTATTGACAATAGCAGCAGGGCTGTAGCCACCACCAGCGGCATTGAGGAAGCCGCGCGGCGCCTCCAGAGCGTTGGGTGCTGCAGTCCATCCTAGGGCTACCAGTTCAGCGGCAACAATGCCCGACTCAGCGGCACGACCGGGATGAAATGGTTTAGTCATTGTTCCAAAGTTTTCTCGCAAACCGGCAGCTTGACTGGCCGCAAGACTAATGACTTGCGCAGTTTGGTTTGCTGAGAGTTTCAGTAGACGTGCGGCACCTGCTGCTGCACCAATGGTGCCCATGGTTGCAGTGGAATGGAATCCATCAGCGTAATGGCGCGGGTAAATAGCCTCTGCAATTTTTGTTTCAACTTCGACGGCAATTTGATAGGCCAGAAGTAGATCGAGTCCCGAAAGATTGTGCACTTCAGACAGGGCTAAAACAGCAGGTAGTGCTGGCGCTGTAGGGTGAGTGAGCAGGCCGTAGACTCGATCCGGTGCTATAGCTAATTGCGTATCGTCATAGTCGTCTGCATGTATAGCAATCCCATTGGCAAAAGCAGCAAAGCGTGCAGGAACTTTGAGCGCACTACCGATAATAGTCGCACCACGGTTTAGCGGAACCCCTAAGGTTTTTAGGTATTGACGCACGAGATGTCCTGATTCGGCGCGATTGCCCGCAAAAGCTAAGCCAAGGCCGTCCAGTATTGAGCGCTTGCCTCGGTGCATCACTGTACGCGAGAGGTGACTATGGCGTGTGCGGGTAATAAATTTAGCAATGGCGGCGGTTAAGGCATAACTGGTGTTCATGGCAATACGCTCAATAGGATATACAGAGTTTATGTTAATGGTTGATGGGTAATGGGTAATGGGTAATGGGTAATGGTTGATGGTTAATAAGTAATGTTGAATGAATAATGGTTGCAGGATACTCGTTTGGATGTTGGTAATAGCTTGAGGGTATTATTAAATTAAAGCGCTGTATGCTGTTAAGATCGCTATTATGACTGATAGTAGAATACGGTGACTAGTGTTACATCATTAATATGAATGAATAACCTTGCTTTGATAGAAAATGCAGGTTAATCTTTGGACTATTTTTCTTATATCTAATGGCTTTTTTCGTTTACTTTCCATTTCCTTCATTACTTCCTTTTTAAATCTAATCCCATGAAGAATCAGATTCGAGATGCATTAGCACGCGGTGAAACCGTAACCGGCATTATTTTATTTAGTGGTAGTCCGATGATTACCGAATTAGCTGCGGCTGCAGGTATTGACTTTGTGATTATCGATATGGAGCACAGTGCGCTTGATTTAGACTGCTGCGCGCATATTATTCGCGCGGCAGACGCTGCGGGCATTACGCCATTTGTTCGAGTTCCTGAAGTAGATGGTGGCTTAATTAAAAAAATATTAAATATGGGTGCAGCTGGTATAGCGGTGCCGCATGCTACCCGTGAAAATTGTTTAGAAGCTTTGCGGTGGGTTTCATATCCCCCGCAAGGTGAGCGCGGTGTGTGCGCTATCGTGCGATCAGCGGGTTATGCACCAGGAGATTGGGATCAATTTGTTGCTCAAGCTAACCATGAGGTGATGGTGATTCCATTGATTGAAGATCAAGCAACCCTCACGGATTTTGCAGCAATGGCAGCGACGCCAGGGCTAGATATATTTTTTATTGGGCCCACAGATTTATCCATTTCATTGGGGGTGCCGCATGCAACCTTTGAAGAACCTAAAATGAGCGCTGCCCTAGAGGGTGTTGTTAAACTTGCAAAACAGCACGGCAAGTATGTAATGACTACCATTGGTAATCATTTAGACCCTGCGTATGCGCGAACCGTGCGTGATCGCGGAGTGCAGGCTGTTGTGTTGGGCACTGATGGTCATTTGTTTTTAGAGGTATGTCGTCGTATGAATGCAGTTAAATCAGATTAAATTAAAATAACTGATTCAATTGAATTGAACGAAATTTAATTTTAATTAAATAATTAAATAATTAAATCAATCAATAAGTAAATAAATGAATAAATAAATTAATTGCATTGACTGCATTTTGATATGAAATGATTTTTAAATCATTCTTTTTTCTAAACTGCTTAGTGCCCTGTAAAGTAGTCTCTTGGGGTAGAAGGGATTTTAAGTGAGCACCGTGTCTGATAAATTAATTATTACGGTAAGAATCAACGAGTATACTTCTCGTGCAATTAACCCGCATGTGCCATTCACGCCTGATGAAATTGCTGAAACCGCTGCGCAATGTCGCGAAGCAGGTGCGTCGATTATTCACTTTCACGCACGAACTCCCGATGGTGGTCGTTGCCACACTCCAGAGGTCTACGCTGAGATTGTCTCTAAAATACGTGAGCGCACTGATATTTTAATTGACTCCACATTAGGGCAAATCACCGTGCAAGAGGATGAGAATCGTCTGGCACATGTCAAACTCATGGGGCAGCGCACAGCTACTCGACCCGACTTTGCGGCAGTCGATACCGGCAGCAGTAATATTGATGCTTATGATCCGGTCAGTAAAAAATTCTTAACCACTGATAAGGTGTATTTAAATAGCACCGAGACTTGTTTGTTTTTAGCAAAGGGGATGACTGAAGCTGGAGTCAAGCCGCACCTATCAGTGTGGGCTGTGCCTTTTGTGCGTATGGTAGATGCATTTTTAGATATGGGTGCCATTACTGAGCCGGCATACGTGCAATGTGTGCTCGCAGAAGGCGGCATCGTCGGTGCCCATCCGTGTACGACGCGCGGCCTTGAAGCGTTGATTGATTTTTTACCCCCACAGCGTCGCATTGTGTGGACGGTTGCTTGTAAAGAGGGTAATTTATTTAATGTAGCATCGACTGCGCTGGAACGCGGTGGGCATCTTGCACCGGGTATTGGTGACTATCCTTACCGCGAGTTAGGTTGCCCCACCAATGCACAACTGGTTAAACAGTTTGCTGATTTAGGGCGAGCGATCGGGCGCGAGCCGGCCACTACTGATGAAGCGCGTGCCATGTTGGGCATCGCACCTCGACTGTAATTAGCGTATATTTTTATTGAGTTGAAGGGGATTAGGATGGGTTATACGATTGCAGAAAAAATTTTAGGTCAGCATGCGAATGGCCAGCCTGCTAAGGCCGGTGATATCGTGGTAGCAGCTGTTGATTTTGCAATGATGCATGATGCGCGAGCAGGTAATGCGTTGCAAATGATCGAAAAACTCAAAACAGGCAACGCTAATATTCAATTGCCTTACGTCAAACAAACTGCATTAGTGCTGGATCACTATTCCCCGCCGCCTACAATAGAGGCAGCCAACACCCATGTGGCAATGCGAGCCTTTGCCGATCATCACGGTGCACATCTCTATGATGTGGGTGATGGTATTTGCCATCAAGTATTGCCAGAGGGTGGGCATTTGACCTCTGGAGATTTGGTGGTCGGCACTGATACGCATTCTACGACTTACGGTGCATTCAATGCCTTTGGTACTGGTGTCGAAGGGACTGACGTGGCCGCTGTGATGATGACTGGACGTCTATGGTTTCGAGTGCCTGAAACTATTCGAATAGAGTTGAATGGACCGCTGCAAGCAGGCGTGTGGGCAAAGGACGTCACGCTCCATATGCTTGGACGATTAGGTGCAGAGGGTGCGAACTACCAGGCCTTAGAGTATTGTGGGTCTGGTGTCTCGGCGATGGCAATTGATGATCGGATGACGTTGGCTAATCATGCGGCAGAGCTTGGCGCTAAAGCCGCGTTATTGGAATCTGATGATAAAACTGTGGCTTGGCTAAAAGCCCATGGTGCAGCAACACCGCGTCCAGTGTTTTCCGATAGCGATGCTACATATAGCCAACGTATTGTTATCGACAGTGCAGCTCTAGCGCCCCAAGTTGCACGTCAACATCGCGTGGATGATGTCGTATCAGTGACCGAAGTGGTTGGACAAAAAATTCAAGTGGCGCTCATTGGCACTTGCACCAATGGTCGGCTCGATGATATTCGACAAGCAGCAGCAATCTTAAAAGGTCAGCGATTGGCGCGCGGTGTTCGGATGATTGTAACACCAGCATCACGAGCAATTTATTTGGCAGCCATGAAAGAAGGGTTGTTTGAGATACTGACTGCTGCCGGTGCATCTGTTGAAGCAGCCGGTTGTGGCACCTGCGTCAATATTACGGGCCATTACATTTCTGGTGACGATCAAGTGGTGATTTCAACAGCGAATCGAAACTTTAAGGGGCGCTTGGGTAATGCGCAGTCTCAAATTTGGTTAGGCTCTGCCGCTACAGTAGCAGCTTCTGCGTTAACCGGCATTATTACTGATGCGCGTACTGTTGCCGGTGGCAACTGGCGCGCTGCGGCCTAGGGGGGGGCGTATGAGTTTAAATATCGAATTAATCCGGGGTAGTGCGCGAATCTTAGGTGATGAGGTTAGCACCGATATTCATTGTTCCAGTAAATATCTACCTGGTAAAGATACCGCTTATATTGCGCTGCATGCTTTTGAACAGATTGCTCCTGGTTTTGCGAACGCATTTCAAACCGGAGATATTATTGTGGCGGGCGCTAACTTTGGCATCAATTCGTCGCGTGAACAGGCAATACATGTCATGCAGAAAATGGGTGTTGCTGCAATCGTAGCGCCCTCATTTGGTCGTCAATTCTTCCGTAATGCCATTAATAATGGTCTACCAGTGATTGAGTGTGACGTTGATGGGATTGCTTCCGGTGATGCTGTGAGCGTAGATTTAACTCTGGGTTGTGTTGAAGTCGCTGCGCGTCAAATAAAACGACAAACCACGCCACTGCCACCAGCAATATTGTCATTGCTGTCTGCTGGCGGATTGATTCCCTACTTACAACAATATCCAAAATGGCAATAAATTGGAGTAGGGGTGTGGCGTATTGAACAGTTGATTATTTTAATTTAGTGATAGGGAGTCAATCGGTGTCAGAAAAGCTAACAGTTCGACAGCAATTACGGTCACGTTTACATTCAGGTGCGATGATCGTTGCGCCCGGCATTTATGATGCGTACGGTGCACGTTTAGTACAGCACGCTGGCTATGAGGCCGTTTATATGACGGGCAATGGTGTCTCCGCGTCTTTGTTGGGACAGCCTGATGTGGGCATGGTAGATTTAACCTTGTTTGCCGCTCATGCACATCGTGCGGCAGCGTGTGTGGATATCCCGTTAATTTGTGATGCTGATACCGGTTACGGTAACGCTGTCAATGTCCGTCATACCGTGCGTGAGTTTGAAAGTGCGGGGGTGGCTGCGATTCATCTCGAGGATCAAGTCACGCCTAAGCGTTGTGGTCATATGCCAGGCTCGCGTCCAGTGGTGTCTTTAGCCGAGCACGCTGGCAAAATTGCCGCTGCAGTGGCGGCACGGAGAGATCCGGATTTCTTGATTATTGCGCGCACTGATGCGGCAACTGGTCTTGGTTTGGATGAGGCGATTCGCCGCGGACGCGCCTACCATGAGGCCGGGGCCGATGTGGTGTTTGTTGAGCTTAAAAATAGCCCGACTATTTTAGAAGATCTGGCCCGAGTTACTGCGGAGTCGGGTGCGCCATGTTTGGTGAATATTGATGGTGGTGGACAATTAGGTGCTCTAACGATTCCGCAAATTGAGCAGCTGGGTTTTAGAATGGCCATTTTCCCAGGGTTGGCACGTAATGCCGCGGGCTTTGCGATCCGCGAGGCGCTACAAACCTTGAACCGAGACGGTAATATGCAAGCCATGCAAGCGCGTATGCTGAATATGAAGGAATACAACACTGTGCTGGATATTGCGACGATTGAGCAGTGGGAGCAGGACTATATGGGTGGTTAACGGAGGCTCTGCATAAAGAGCTGGTTGACGATGATTGAGTGATACTCGCAGCGGTTGGGTAGGGCTCGTGAGTGCTGAGGTTCAGACAACCGCTGCTACAGTTGTTGCCCAAACTGCGATGAAGTATGCATAGAGGAGATGTCTTTACATTGGATAATGAAACGAATAAAAAATGCCAATATATTCAATAAGTTATAAGATTTCTGCAGGCTTGGTTTTAATGGGGTTAGTGGTGACTCTGAGTTCAGGAGTTGCTTGGAGTCAGTCCAAAAAAGTGGTGATCTCGAAAGTGGCACCCAGTGTGGTGAATAAAGCACCACCGGTAACTGTATTGCGTGGACCTGCTGAGCGCCTGACTTGCATGCTGGGCACTGAGGATAGGCATGCCCGAATTGGTGTCGATTTGGTCGGTGGTAGAGTTAAAGGCTTTGCCTATTACTCGAAATGGAAGCCCCGCACCTGTTCGGTCAATCTCATGCGTAACGATGCCTATAGTCAATGGCAGGATAGCCACGGAGTCACTGTAGTCCATCTGAGTGAGGATATGGGTGAGTTCATGATTGAATATGAGCCCAAGCAAGTGAAGTTTATATTTCACGACATCCAACGTGATCGTTTCTGCGGTATGCCCGGCAAGATCAGTGGTTCCTTGACGGTGCGGCGTGGTCAGCGTGATTGTGTGCTCGAAGGGGTGATGGATGGGCATGCGGGCAACCAAGTGGCGCTAGAGGGGGCCATTGACGCGCCCGCTGAGCCTGCAGAGGCACCCTAAGTTGTCTGGTGCGGGCTGTTGATCAGTGATGACTAATAAGACTAATAATACTGAAAAGACTGCATCTGTACCTCGCGGCTTTGCCGCCTTATATCATCCCCAATACCGAATTTACTTTATCGCCACTGCCTTGGCGATGATGGCTGACAACATCGAGCATGTAATCAGCTACTGGATGCTTTATCAGAAATTTCATTCTCCCACTTTGGGTGGTATTGCAGTGCTCACGCATTGGTTGCCGTTTTTATTATTTTCAGTCTATTCGGGGGCTCTCGCTGACCGTTACGATAGTCGGCGGATTATTCAAGTTGGTATGGGTTTCTTTATGTTGGCCTCCTTAGGTTGGGCTGCATTGTTTATGCTCGATATTGTGGAGCAATGGCACGCGGTCGTGTTGTTGACAATTCATGGCATGGCCGGGGTGCTGTGGGGGCCTGCGAGTCAGTTATTAATACACGATATTGTGGGCGCTAAAGACTTGCAAAGTGCAGTGCGTTTGAATGCAACCAGCCGTCAGCTCGGTATGTTGGCGGGGCCTGCGGTAGGGGGCGTGTTAATGTTGGTATGCGGTCCGCCCTTAGGCTTGCTCATCAATGTTTTATTTTACGTACCCTTGATCTTTTGGCTGTGGCGTGTGCCCTATGGCCGCAAGCAGGTCAGTGCTGATGCAGCTCCATCAAACACGCCACCGCCACCGCGGCGTGGTGGGTTTGCCGAGATTCGCGCCACCTTGCAGATGGTTAGCGGCAATCGTATTTTATTGAGTATGGTCGCCTTAGCTGGTGTGTCTTCATTTTTTATTGGTAATGCTTTTCAAGCGCAAATGCCCGAGTTTGCTCACGATCTGGGTACTGAGAAAGCCGATTATTCCTATAGCATGTTGTTGGCGGCTAACGCTGCCGGGGCGTTTATTGGCGGTATGATTCTGGAGAGTCGTAGCTTGTTACCGGCGACGCCGCGCACTGCCTTTGTCCTAACCGTGCTATGGTGCGCGGCGATGGCTGGTTTTGCCCTGACTGATCAATACGTAGTGGCATTGAGCTTAATCTTTATTGCAGGCTTCTTGAATTTGAGCTTTAACGCGATGGCGCAAACGTTGGTGCAATTACATGCACCGGTTGCAATTCGCGGGCGCGTCATTGGTCTGTATAACATGTCGAATAATGGGCTACGGGCGTTTAGTGGATTTACCGTGGGCATCTTGGGTGCGGTCATTGGTATTCATAGCTCGCTTGCGCTGAGTGCCTTGTTGTTAATGCTCTCGACAATGCTGTTATTGGCATTTTCTATGCGTTCAAAAATTGATTAACTAATTGAATTTATTAATTATTTTATGGAAACTTTATGTTGAGCGTCATGCGCTGTTGGGGGCTTGGGTGTTCCGTTCTGAGTGTGGGTGTTGTGTGTGCTAGTGTATTCAGTAGTGTGTGGGGGCAGAGTCCACTCCCAGCAAATAATTATCCGATGCGCACAGTGCGGGTGGTGATTCCGTGGCCAACGGGCGGGCTGACCGATGTGGCGGGGCGTTTGTTTTTTCAGCGCCTATCCCTGCAATTAGGTCAGCAATTTTTTATCGATAATCGGCCTGGGGCTTCGGGTACGGTAGGCGCTGAACTAGTGGCTAAATCAGCTGCTGATGGTTATACCTTGATGGTGCACTCAACGACACATGTAGCGAACCCGCATTTGATGGCCAAAGTGCCCTACGACACTTTGCGTGATTTCACCGCTATCGGTTTGCTCTGCGCCCAAGTGGGGCTATTGGTGGCGCATCCAACCCTACCTGTCAAAAGCGTGCAGCAATTAATAATGTTGGCCCGTGCTAAACCTGATCAATTGCTTTATGCCTCCTCTGGCACAGGCAGTTTCGGACATTTGGCGATGGCGCAGCTCAATGCCATGACCCAAACCCGTATGGTGCAAGTGCCCTACAAGGGTGGTGGCCCAGCAGTCATTTCTTTGGTGGCTGGAGAGACTCAATTATTTATCTCGTCACCAGCGGCAGTGCAAGCGCAATTGCAGTCGGCACGGGTCAGGGCCTTAGCGGTGACTGCCGCTACCCGCTTGGCGCGGATGCCGGAGATCCCGACCATTGCCGAGGCAGGGGTTGCAGGTTATGACATGAATTCCTGGGTTGGCGTATTTGCCCCTGCAGGCTTGCCCAAGCCGATTACGGATTTGCTCAACGCTGAATTAAAAAAGGTGATGGATGCGCCGGATATGAAATCGCGTTTAGAGACATTAGATCCTTGGTATATGAGCCCCGAGCACATGAGCGCGCGGGTGCGTGCTGACTATGACAAGTTTGGTAAGCTGATCCGCTTGACCGGAGCGCGTCTAGACTAGCTTGGGGATTAGGTTGACTCCATACAAAAACGCGAGCCGTTTCAGTGGCTCGCGTTTGATGTTGGACAGCAGGTAGTGCGCTAGAGTACCTTAGTCATTTAATCTTTTAATTTTTTAATTTTTAGTCGTTTACTCTTTTTTTAGTCCAGCTTTGTCAGCAATTTTGGTATAGCGCGCTGTTTCACTGCGAATGAGCTGATCCATTTGGGCCGCTGACCCACCCCAGGCATCTACACCAGCACCTGCAAAGCGTTGCTGGAGATCGGCGCTATTTAGCGCTTTCATTGATTCTTGATTGAGTTTGTTGATAATTTCTGGTGGTAGTTTGGCTGGACCGAGCAGGCCAAACCAGATTGACATCTTAAATTCTGGGAGGCCAGCCTCAGTTGAGGTCTGCACATCGGGCAAGGTGGGCACGCGCTTCTCGGAGAGCACGACAATTGGGCGCACGCGGCCGCTACGAATTTGTGGCAAAGATGAGGCAACCGATACCACGACTTGATCGACTTCGCCACCCAGTAGGGCAGTGATAGCGACTGTCGCGCCTTTGTAGGGCACGTGGACAATATTGATATTGGAAATAGTTTTTAGTAATTCATTGGCCAGATGATTGGTGGTGCCTGCGCCCCCTGAACCGTAATTCAGTTTGCCGGGTTGTTTTTTTGCTAACTCTATAAATTGTTTAAGATTTTTAACTGGAACCGAAGGGTGAACGAGCATCACATTTTCAATTTGCGCAAGCCTGGCTATAGGTGCTAAATCTTTTTGTGGGTCGTAGCCTAACTCTTTGTAGAGTACTGGGCTGAGCGCAATCGACGGTGAAGTGGTCATGATAGTGTAGCCATCTGGTGCGGCTTTAGCGGCGAGCGCAATGCCCAAGTTGCCACCGGCACCAACGCGGTTATCAGGCACTACGGCAACACCAAACTGTTCAGCGAGTTTTTGGGCAATTGCGCGACCAACGATGTCACTGGGGGCACCAACCGGAAAGGGTAAAATCATCCGAATAGTGCGATTAGGGTAGGCTTGAGTTCCAGATGATGATGCGGTTTGACCAATCACTGGCGCGGTGTTCAAGCATAACAGTATGGCGATGAGTGCCGGTATAAGGGTTGCAAGTCGATTGTGACGAGGTAGTGCGGCAAAAACCATGATTTCTCCTTAATTGACTGGCGCTGAGTATACTACTCCGAGGTAGAATCTACATTGAGATTGTGATGTGTCATCGCGGTGTCACATTTAAATCACGACTACATCTTGACTACATCACGCCCATATCAAGTCTATATGGCGTCTATATATTGAACTTTATAGAAATGCAATACAACTCTACAGAGCTCATTCATGAACATAAGGAGTGTTTAATTTGAAAATTACTAAAGTAGAAACCATTATTATTAATACGCCCATGATCATTCCGGGGAAAATAATCCCTAAGGCGAGTGGCGCACCACGCACCAGTATTGATACCTTGCTGGTTCGGATAGACACTGATGAGGGCATTACCGGTTGGGGCGAGGGCTTTGGTCACCGCATCTACAATGCCACTAAAGCGGTGATCGACACCTTTTTGGGGCAAATGTGTATTGGTCGTGATCCGCGCCACCTCAATAAAATTGTCGATGACTTGCAACGCAATGTTGCGGGTGTAGGTCGCAACGGACCGGCGATGTATGCGCTCTCGGCTATTGATATTGCGTTGTGGGATATTGCTGGAAAAATAGCAGGTCTGCCTTTGTATCAGTTGCTGGGTGGCTCACCTCGCACAGAATTGCCAGGTTACGCAAGTCTATTACGCTATGGTGACGCTAAAGAAGTCGCCATGTATGCAGAGCGTGCACTTAAGCGCGGCTACAAGCACATGAAGTTACACGAAATCACCGAAGCTCCTGTGCGCGCTGCTCGCAAAGTCTCCGGTGCTGATGTAGAGATTATGATTGATTGCAATTGTCCTTGGACAGTGGACCAGGCCGTTCGCATGGCACGCACTTTCGAACCGTATCAACCCAAGTGGATTGAGGAACCGATTTGGCCGCCTGAGGATTATCGTGGTCTAGCCAAGGTGCAAGACATGGGTGGAGTGGCGACTGCTGCGGGTGAGAACGTGATGCTACAAGACTTTAAGAGCATGTTTGAGAACGATGCAGTAACCTATGCGCAGCCCAGTGTGACTAAGGTTGGTGGTGTCACCCAGATGCGTAAGGTGATGACGCTGGCTGAGTCTTTTGGAGTGAGTGTAGTGCCGCATTCCGCATATTTTGGTCCAGGCTTGATTGCTTCCATGCATTGTATTGCTTCGATGCCAGGTGGCAGCTTGGTCGAGCGCTTTGACTGTGATTTTGCAGCCACTCCCATGGGACATTGGATTAATCCCAAGAAAAATGGTTGTTTTGAATTACCGCAAGGCCCAGGCTTAGGTGTTGAGCCTGACTTGAAGTTAATTAAGAAAATGCGGATTGCTTGATTTAATCATCAATCAATTGTTGTTAAAAACCCCGGAACTATTGAACGCGTAATCAGCAATGCGCGTCATGAGCGTAAAGCACAGCACTGGGGTTTTTAGCGCCTATTTTGGCCTAAAGCGCTGAACGCGTCGACCAAAGCCCGCTTCAGCAGTGTAAATATTGCCTTTGGAATCGATGGCAATATTATGCAAACTTCGGAACTCACCAGCTTGTCGTCCCGGGCGACCAAAAGCACCGAGTTTGCGTCCTGTGCTACGTTCAAGAATATAGATTTCTTGATTCGAGCCATCTGCTGAGAAGATAAATTGCTGAGCACTATCTTGGGACAATGCAAGATCGGCAACTGGTCCACTTAAGGTTTGAGGCTCTAAGAAAAACTCACGTAAATACTTGCCGCTACTCTCAAAGACTTGGATACGGTTGTTGGGGCGGTCACAGATATAGAGTTGACCATCGCGGGCGCGACGCACGCAATGGGGGTTGCCAAATTGCTGAGAGGGTGCTGCGCTAGGTGCATAGGGAGCCATTTTGCCATCATCAGGTACGCCACCATACGCACCCCAATGCCGTTTGTAAGCGCCAGTACTGGCGTCATAGACAATCACACGGCGATTGCCGTAGCCATCGCCTATGAAAATTTCGTTGGCGGCAAGATCTGATTCGATAGCTGCGGGTTGTCCAAGTTGTGATGGGCTGTTGCTACCCAAAGATTTTCCAGGGTTACCGATTTGTAATAAAAATCGACCTTCCCGAGTAAATTTTAAAACGTGATGATCCGCACCATCGTTACCCGAGATCCAGACATTGTCTTGTTGATCTACATGGATACCGTGTTCTTGCTTGGGCCAATCATAGCCTTCACCAGGTCCACCCCAGCCGCGCACATAATTTCCTTCGGCATCGAACACGGTGACTGCTGGTGCAGCGACACAGCAGCGATTGGCAGGTGGATTTTGTTGCGCACTCTTTTCATCGGCGAGTAACGTAGTCGGGCGATGTAATACCCATACATTGTCATGACGATCAACGGCTACACTACTGACTTGGGCGTAGATCCAGTTCTTTTGTAGCGACTTTGGCCATTGCGCATCGACCTGATAGCGTGGCAGATTGACCTCTGCAGAACGTGTTGTCGTCTGCGTGCAACCGATGATGAAAGTAAACAACGCGAGGATGCTCAATGCAATCAGGGATTGGTATGCGTTATATGATTTGAAAAGTTTGAATGGCATAAATTCCTCCGGTACAAGTTATTGAGTGCTTGTTTGTTACATCATGCAAGGCGATAGAGCATCTGGCAAGCGTTTCCTGGAGAGTCCACTTAATGAGAGTTGGTGCTGCTACCTATGGAAAGCCTACGTTGTCACCATGGGGTGAATGACTGAAACCCAATGGAATTGACGCCTTATGGGCTTATGTTGTTGGCGTTGAAGAGTAACTAAAATCTTAGCGTGATACTGGGGTTTGGTTACGCTGATTACGCTCAGCTATTTTTTGGCGAATAGTTGCAATCGCTGCGATACCCACTTTTTCACCTTCGAGAATCGCTAAGTTTCGATCATCAAAAGTAGTGCTGCGAACCCGACTTAAATCAGGGCGAATGATAATGTCAGCCTCGGTCATTTCTTGAGTAGCTATTCGCTGCCCCATGATAGAGAAGGTTTGCAACATGATGCCGATCGTGTCTTTCACGCGGGCATTGCGCGGATCGCTTGAAATATAAACGGCAATCACAATATCCGCCCCCATGCTACGTGCGGCACGCACTGGCACGGGACTGACAAGCCCGCCGTCAACATATTCGTGACCATTGATCATCACCGGTTGAAATACACCGGGCACACTACTGGATGCACGCACGGCGGTGCCAGTGTTACCTGTGCGAAATACGACTTGCTCACCACTTTGGAGATCGGTGGCGACTGTTGCAAAAGGTTTTTTGAGTTTTTCAAGTGGGCGATTTTGGACGTATTGATTGACGAAGTTGCGCAAGGCCTCACCTTTAATAAATCCCCGATCGGGAATGGCCCAGTCGGTGAGTGCAGTCTCATCGATTTGCATGCCAATGCGTTGTAATTCAAAAGGGTTGTAGCCGTTAGCATATAAAGCACCCACCAGACTACCTGCACTAGTGCCCACAACAATGTCTGGAATAATGCCATTGGCCTCGAGTGCTTTAATCACGCCAATATGTGCGAATCCACGAGCAGCACCACCGCCTAGAGCGAGCGCAATTTTAATCGGTGTGACGCGCAACTCTGTTGGGATAGTGGTCGTGCTTGGGCTAGGGGTTGTGCTAGAAGTAGAACTAGGGCTGGTTGTTAGGGTGGGTGCAGACGTTGGCGTGCCAGGTGATGGTGCTGCGCTTGGCGTCGGAATATTCGGAGTAGACGATGGCGTAGGGGTTGGCGTTGTGGCACACGCGCTGAGCAGAATGCTCAGGCTGATCGCAATCAGAGGGTTCAGGGGGTCATTGCAGATATGATGTAGACGTTTGAACAGAAGGCTCATGATGCGCTTAAAAATTGAGTATTAGTGGGGTATTAGTGGAGTATTAGTGGAGTATTAGTGGAGTATTAGTGGGGTATTGGTGCCAGTGAAATTCATGTTGAATCGATCAAGAGTTGCTTGTCCATTTTAATCCGATGCATCCAATCAAGATCAAGACAATGCATAATAAACGTAATGGATGTATGGATTCGTTAAAATAAAGAATCCCCAACAGGGTAGTGCCTATAATACCGATTCCGGTCCATACCGCATAAGCAGTGCCTACTGGCAACTCTTTGAGGGCTATGGTGAGTAGCAATATGCTACCCAGCATAGCTGCCAGTATGACCACGTTTGGTATAACCCGATTAAAGTTAGGGTTATACTTTAGACCAATCGCCCAGATGACCTCAAGGCAACCTGCAGCAAACAAGACCAGCCAAGCCTTTGACATGATAAGTTATTCCATTAAATCAAGAGTTAAGATGATTTTATCGTGAGCGGTAGGATGGCAATGATGAAATGATTAAAAATCCCAAATTTCAAATGCAAACCAAAAACAAACGATCATAATTCGCAAAATATGCTGCAATCAAAGCAGTAAATCATCATAAATACATTATTCTACTGAAGTTGGTGTGAAGGCATACTGCAGGGCTTTGATTTTACGCTAAAATGTTTGTCGTGCTGGTGTGCCAGCAGTTGATTGAGCAGATTTTTCAATCGATCTATTCAATTCAATTAAATTAAATTAAATTAAATTAAATTAAATGAATCCCAGTTATTGAATGGATGTTGTCAAACTATAATCGTTCAATCGTTTATTTGAATTGAACCCGAGGAGATTGTCTATGAATACGAAAACGGTCATGCAATACACAGCACAACAATTACCGCTTCGGGTTTTGATGTGTAGATGGTTTGTAGCGTTAGGGATTTCGGGCTTGGCGTCGCTGACGGTGTCGCCTATGGTTTATGCGCAAGCTTATCCAGCACGTACTGTTCGTGTCGTGATACCGTGGCCTCCCGGCGGTTCTAATGACATTGTTGGTCGGGTGGTAATGCAAAAACTATCCGAATCGTTGGGTCAGCAATTTGTTGTTGATAATCGTGGCGGTGCTTCTGGTTCGATTGGTTCCGATGTAGTGGCAAAGGCTGTGCCTGATGGTTATACCATTATGGTGCATTCAACCACGCACTTAGGTAATGCACATATTTACGGTAAAAAACTGACTTACGATACCCTCAAAGATTTTACTGGCGTGGGTTTGTTATCTGCGCAAGCAGGTGTGTTGACGGTGCACCCCTCGTTGCCGGTTAAGAATGTGAAGGAGTTTATTGCGCTCGCAAAAGCGCGCGCGGGTAAGATTAATTATTCATCATCGGGCAACGGAAGCTCACCGCATCTGCAAATGGCTTTATTGATGTCGATGGCAAAAATTAATTTAACCCATGTCCCTTATAAGGGAGGGGCGCCACAAGTCACCGCTTTAGTCTCAGGCGAGACCGAGGCTTCATTCCCAACAGTGGGTACTGTGGTGTCGCATGTGCGCAATGGCAAACTCAAAGCACTTGCTTTGGGTTCAACCAAGCCGAGTAAGGCATTGCCTGGGGTGCCAACTTTGTCTGATGCTGGGGTGCCTGGCTATGATATGAGTCCTTGGATTGGTGTATTTGCACCGACGGGCACTCCAAGAGACATTCTCAATAAGCTTAATGTGGAACTGAATAAGGCATTAGTGATCCCTGAGGTGATTCAAAAGCTCGAACAGTTTGCACTAGACCCCTCGCCGAGCACTGTAGATCAATTTAATGCTGTCATTAAAGTAGATTATGAGAAATACGGATTATTGATCAAACTCACAGGTGCTAAGGTTGAATAGAATGAGTGGTTTCTTATAATAGATGATAAGAAATTTTTTTGATAATTGGGTTCGTTAAAAAGTCGTAAAAAGATGCAGTTAAAGAGATGCTTCAATGCATTCATTCATTCATTCATTCATTAATTCATTAATTAATCCATCAATCAATTCATGAACCAACTCATAAACTAACTCATAAACTAAATCATAAATTAAATCGTAAAAAAACCGACCGACGATCATCGATCGGTTTTTTTATTGGTCTACAGCATGTGTTTGGCGACGCCATCGACCATTGCATTTAAGCTATCAAACACAGTCACACCTGCTGCTTCTAAGGCGGTACGTTTAGCGGCATAGCCGCCATGGCTACCGTAAGTGAGTGCGCCGGCGTGCCCCATCGCAACGCCTTCGGGTGCGGTGCGACCAGCAATCAGAGCAAATACAGGCTTGCTAAATTGTTGGGCAATTAAGGCAGCTGCAAAATCTTCTTCATCATGACCGCCGATCTCGCCGATGATCAGTAGTGCATGCGTTTGGGCATCTGCTGCGTAAAAGGGCACAAGGTCTGAATAGCGCGCACCTTTCACTGGATCCCCACCAACACCAATCCATACCGAAGTGCCTACGCCACGTTGCGCCAGTCGGAATCCGGATTCATAAGATAAGGTGCCAGACTTAGACATTAAGCCTAAGTGACCAGACTTGAGTGATACGTCTGGCAGAAATCCGAGCTTCACTTCCTCAGCGATGGCCATGCCTGGGGTGGAGCCACCGATCCATAATACGCCAGCCTCTTGTGTTAATCGCTTAGCCTGAAGGGCATCGTGAACGGGCATGCCTTCAGTAGGCGTAACAATCATTTTGATCCCTGCAGCTACGGCCTCTTTCATGGCGTCGAGAAGGTCGTAAGCACCAACCAGTGCAACACTAACCGCTGCGCCAGTCGCCGCTACAGCACTTGCGCAGTCGGGATAAAGTGGAATGCCATTAATGTCATGAATATCTTGTTTAGGAGGGGCGACGCCACCAACTAAATTGGTTCCATATTCACGCATGAGTCGACTGTGCAGTCGACCAGCGCGTCCGCTAATCCCTTGCAGAATAATTTTGGTGTGGCGATCAATGCGTGGCGATATCATAGCGTGCTCCCAAGGTGCGTGCGCACTTCTGCAAGCGCGTGATCCAGATCGTTATGTAAGGTAATGCCAGCAGCTTGTAGAACACCCCTGGCAGTTTCCATGCCATTGCCCACAAGTCTGGCTACTACCGGCACTTTAAATTCAGGCACCGCGCGCAGTGCGCTTACCAATAGCTCTGAGAATTCGCCAAGCTCGGTGATACCCGCAAAAATATTAATCAGCAACACTTTGACTTGAGGACCTTGGTGCATCCACTTCAACACATTGATCAGTCGTATGGTCTCGCCGCGTAGTCCACCCGAGCGAATATCCAGAAAATTGTATGGCTTGAGTCCGGCAGCACGCATTTCATCAATCAGCATCATTGATAAACCTGCGCCAGTGGTGAGCAATGCAATTTCACCAGCAGGGTCAACAACAACATAGTCGCAGCCGTGCGTATCTTTGAGCGAAGTTTCTAAGTAACTCGGTTCAGGTGTTTTGTCTGGGCCATGGCTTAATAAGGCCCGTTGTGCAGGCTGCCTAGGTAGGGTGGAGTCATCAGTGACAAACTTTGCATCACCGGCAATCCAACGGCCATCAGGCAATACAAACAGGGGGTTGATTTCGATGAGCAAGGCCTCGTAGGCTAAGAACGCGCCGGTGAGCGCTTGGCCTGCAGAGCGCAGTGCAGAGCGCATTGGCTCGGCGATATTTGCAGTGAGCTGATCAATTAGCGCGTGTAGCGCGGCTACATTCGGCGCCGCAGTTGCTGCCAATAATGCAGAAGGCGGTAGTGATTCAATCTCCATGCCGCCTTGTGCGGCAATGATTACACGAATGCCAGCTTCTGCAGGGTCTAGTAGCAAGGAGATGTATGCTTCGCTAGCACCCGTAACTTGTTGCTCTACTCGGACGCTACGCACAGTGCGTCCTTTAGCTTCTTGACCAATAATGCAGCCAATAAGTGTGTTGACTTCATCGATCGTGTTGGCTTTTTTGATTAAGCCTGACTTGCCACGCCCACCAGCAGTGATTTGACCTTTGACAATCCAGGGGCCGGGAGGCAGGTTTGCAACAGTGGTCTTGTCGGATATCAATGCGCCGTTAGGCACTGCTACACCGTGTTGCGCCAGCAGACCTTTGGCATCATGTTCAAGTAAATACATATCATTCCAATGTTGAGGTAAAAATAAATAATAAAATAAAATAAAATAAAAAGTAAAAATTAAGTTGGGTTAGTTATTTTTTCTCGCGCAACCGCGTGCGTAAGAGAGGGGGTGATGAGTTGGCACAGGTGTCGACGAGTATTTTGAAATAAAGAGCGCATTTTGGCAGTCCAAGGTGTTTTTCTGGCAATTAATCCTTCGGGGCTTTCAAACGCATCCCGGTCTGTGAGTTCGTAGGCGGTTAAGTAACGTGGTCCGTTGTGAGTCATGGCTGTATACCGCCTTGCACGGACCACCCCTGGGACAGTCACTAATCGGGGTAGGTGCTCTTCGTCATACCAAGCGTTATATTCATCAACAATGTGATCAGGCAAATCGGTGTGCACAATGTATAACCAAGGTGTATCAGTGGTGTTGATCTGCCCTACATCACGCATTAATTGAAAATTCATGCGCTCTCGGTTTTGACCGTAGAGTGTTCGCATGCGAATAGACCAGGCTGTGGGACGCTCAACCATGCCTTGAAATGCAGTGCCTTGTTCAACACGGGCATTCGTAGTGTCATACCAAGCTAAGTATTTGCGTGGCGCGTCGGCACAACAATAACGTCGACCGCTAGTGACGCCATCAAGTGCGACCACTTGTGATAAGTGTTCGCATTGATACCAATCATTGAGTTCAGCCTCGTGCTCTGGAGCTACATCTAGCCACACGGTAATTAGTCCAGGGCGCTCGGTAGTGCTATCGGCCATACACGGTATCCGTTTTGATGATGTTGTCAGTATTTGATATTAAATTAAATTAATTTAATTTAATAAGCTGTGCTACCGCGCACAGTAGTGCGATATAGCAAACGGGGCAATGGGTCGTAGTCAAAGGTTGCTTTATGTTGGACTGCGATGTTGTCCCACATTAACAAGTCACCCTCGGCCCAGCGATGGCTATAGATAAACTGCGGTTGAGTGATGTGTGTGTAGAGTTGAGCCAGCAAAGCATCGCCTTCAGCAATAGGCATATCAGCCATATGTGAAGTGTGTCCTTCGTTCGCAAATAGTCCTTTGCGCCCAGTCACCGGGTGAGTGCGCACCAAAGGGGTGAACATATCTGGCACACTGGCGAGTTGTTCTGGCGAGGGCGCGTGCTCTTGTACTGTGCGAATGCCGCGCCGCATATCTTCTTGTTGTGCTGCATAATTCTTGAGGCGATAGTCACGATAACTGTGAATGTTACGCAAGCTGGCAAGCGTTTGCTTTTGTGAGTCCGGCAATGCGTCATAGGCCGCAGTAGTGCTGGCAAAGTGCGTGTCACCTAGGGGCCTGCCATCTTTGACCGGAACTTCAATGGCATATAAAGCTGACAGTAAACTGGGTTCTTCTTTATAAGATAAATCACTATGCCAGAAGCGACCGGCATCTTGTGCGCCAATCGCGTTACCAGCGGCGTCAACTTTGTTAGAAAGAATGAAAATCTCAGGGTGATCGGCCAAGCGCGCTTCTTTACGCACGTGATGTTCCAATACGCCGAACCGTTTGGTGAAGGCGATTTGCTGATCTGGTGTGAGATTTTGTTTGGGGAAAACCACAACTTCGTTGGCAAAAAAAGCGGCTGCGACATGGGCAAAATCAGCATCACTTAATGGTTTGGAGAGATCAACGCCGTCTACGCGGGCGCCAACGTGTGGTGTGAGTTTGGTGACAGTAATCATGGTGAGCAATCTGTATTTATTGGTAATTGAATGAAGTGATATAAATGGTCATTCTAAGGTAGACAATACGCTTAAAAATCTCATTTAACGCTAATAAGCAGTTGCTTGAACAGTTTTTGGGAGTGTTTGTGCTTAAATAGAAAATAGTTTGCTCTGGGCTCGGGTGCTGTGTAGTAGGCTGGGTAATTGTGTTAAGTCATTGATTGTATTAATATATTTAAAATTTGTGCAAACAAACCAGTGATGCAAGTGTATTTAGCAATGGTAGCAGTGTGGGTCCTTAGGATAAAGCAGGATTCCATCTTGCGGATATACTGAGCTTGTCCTGCTAGAATGGGGATCGAGACTAGCGTTTTGGTATGTGATGCTCTAGCGCCAATGGTATTGAAATGTGTAAATACTGTCTGGGTTTTGGTGGTGACTATGCTATGGTCGTCATTGAGGATTGTGTTCTGATGGCTGTTTGATATTGCTAGGCATTGACTTCAATATCCGAATGTTGAGTTTTCTTATTTTTTATTTTTCAAATAATTGTTTTAATAATTTATCTATTTGGGAGTTGTCTTACTATGAAGCTTTACGGCTCACTTACTTCACCTTATGTGCGCAAGGCGCGCGTTTTAATTCACGAAAAGAATATGGCCGTTGAGTTCGTGAATGAAGACCCTTGGACGGAAGATAGTCCGGTTATTGGTAGAAATCCACTCTCTAAAGTACCTGTTCTGGAAATTGGTGTGGATAGTTATATGTTCGAATCGCCATTGGTGGTTCATTATCTAGACCACGTTGATGGAAAATCATTCACGCCACGTGATCCAGCGGGGTATTGGCAATCGCAGTGGTGGCAGTCTTTAGGTCAAGGGATTATTGATGCGGGTATTGCTCGTGTATTCGAGACGCGCCGTCCTCTAGATAAACAAATGCCCGAGAAAATGCAGCGCGAAGAGCAACGTATTCATCGTGCAATTGATTTAGCTGAAAAAACGATTAAGGAAAATAGCGAATTTTTGCTCGGTAATCGCTATGGGCTTGCCGATATTGTGATGGGTGTAGCAATGCAATATACGGATTTCCGTTATCCCCATGATTGGCGTAGTCGTGCCCCTAAGTTGAATCAATGGCTCAAAGGGATTGCAGCACGTCCTTCGTTTGCTGATACCCAACCACCAGGGTTTGAACCACCAGCGGCTTAGTACTTAGGGATTAGTGCTTACTGCTTAGTCATTGGTATTTAGTAATAATTAATAATTAATAATTAATAATTAATAATCAGTAATTGGTAACAATCGGTATGCAGTGTTAAAGGTGCAGTGATCATTCGATGACCACTGCGCCTTGCGCTGATAGCCCACCCTTTTTAGCGCATAACTTTAACGCATAATAAATGGATTCGGCACTTCAGTTGCCGTTGAGATCCATACGCTTTTTGTTTGCAGATACTCTTTGATCATTTCTTGCCCGCTCTCACGTCCCAGACCCGAGCGTTTATAGCCACCAAACGGTGACAAATAAGACACTGCACGAAAGGTATTCACCCACACTGTGCCTGCTTGGAGTTGATTGGCCATGGTGAAGGCCCGGCGCATGTTTTGTGTCCACACGCCAGCAGCTAAACCATAGACGACGTCATTGCCAATTGCGATTGCTTCTTCTTCGTCCTTGAATGGGATCACCGATAGCACCGGACCGAAGACTTCTTCCTGAGCGATCCGCATTTGATTATGTACACCAGTAAAAATAGTGGGCTCTACAAACCAACCCGTACCGCATTCAGGCCGATGAGCGCGACCGCCACCTAATACTGTGGTTGCCCCTTCGCTTTTCGCAATGTTGATGTAATTTAATATTTTTTCAAGCTGTGGTGGATTAGTGACTGGGCCAATCTGAGTGCTCGACTCCATGGGGTCACCCATTTGCGCAGTCTTTGCAAACGCTACTAACTTATCGACAAATTCATCGTGAATCGATTGTTGCACCAGTAGGCGAGAGCCTGCAATGCAAGTCTGACCAGTGGCTGCAAAAATCCCTGAAATCACGCCTTTGATGGCGTTGTCGATATGCGCATCATCAAACACAATATTCGGCGACTTGCCGCCTAATTCCATGCTGACACGCTTCAAGCCCTTCGCTGCTGCGGCATAGATGTGCTGTCCAGTGGTATCAGAGCCGGTGAAAGTTACTTTAGCCACCAGCGGGTGTTCAACCAACGCCGAGCCAATCTCTGCTCCAAAGCCAGTCACTACGTTCACTACACCAGGTGGAAATCCAGCTCTAACCACTAGCTTCATAAACTCGAGTGTGGATGCAGAAGTAAATTCGGAAGGCTTCAGCACTACGGTGTTACCTGCAGCAAGAGCAGGTGCGAGTTTCCATGCGGTCAGTAGCAGAGGGGAGTTCCACGGAATAATGCCTACTACAACGCCCAGTGGCTCATAGCGGGTGTAATTAAACATCTCGGCTTTATCGGTGGGGATAACATTGCCTTCAATTTTGTCAGCCAGGCCGCCATAGTAGTGATACCACTGCGCCATATAAGCGGTTTGTGCGCTCATCTCAGCGTAGAGCTTGCCGTTATCACGAACTTCAACGGCAGCCAGTGCTGCAGACTCACTGCTGATTAAATCACCCAGTGTGCGTAGCAATGCACCGCGTCGAGTAGCCGTAAGCTTGGGCCATTCGCCACTGGTAAAGGCACGTTGGGCTGCGCGCACTGCGCGGTCAGCGTCTTGTTGATTGCCGCGTGGTATAGACGCCCAAGGTTTGCCGGTATAGGGGTTATCACTTTGGAAGGTCTCTCCTGATGTTGCGTCAACCCATTCGCCATCAATAAACATTTGATAGCGGGTTAAGTTTGTTTGTGTAGATGTCATGTTGTCCTCGAATTTATTGAACGGCTGTAGCACCGAGTAGCGCTTCACGGAAGCGATAACGAATCGCTGTGCCATCACGTAATGGTAGTTTCATGGGGGCAGGTTTGGCAGAAACCATAATGTCTCCAAACATGGGTCCTGCTTGTTGGTAGCATTGTGTCGACCAAGCCTGCACTTCGGCCTCTGTGTGAATGGTTGTCGTATGCGCAAAACCAGCGGCAGCAGCCATGGCTGCAAGATTAACGCCGCGACTGGTGTGCGCTGCCTGCATGCCGGTCTCGCCGTAGTGGCCATTGTTAATCACGGCGATAGATAGGTTTTGAGGTGCAGCAACAGCAATCGTTGCTAGGGAACCTAAGCCCATCAACATTTCGCCGTCTCCTGTGATGACCAATACCCGTCTTGTGGGTTGTGCTAATGCCAGCCCTAAACCTACCATGGCAGCCCCGCCCATTGCCCCCCACAAATAAAAATTGAGCGCATGGTCGCCAGCCGCAAAGGTATCGTAGGTGGGCGAGCCTAGGCCAGTAACGACTAAGGTGTCTGTACGATGTTGCAGTATAGTTGCTACGACAGCGCGGCGATCTAGGGTTGATGTGTGTTGCGTTGGATTGCTTTGAGTTGGATTACTTTGAGTTGGATTACTTTGAGTTGGGATAGTCATGAGTTATTTACTCCAATTTTTAAAGCCAATAACGCGCTGTTGAATCAGCACGGCTACGGGGCGATAGGTATTAAAAGCGAATTGCGAAGCAGCATAAACGGTTTGACGAATGTCATGCGCCTGTTCAACCGAATGCACACTCACGCCTGCAGTGGCGAGTGCATCAGCAGTGCTACTGCCCATAGGTACTTGCCAAGGATTAAATTCACCCCAAACTCCGCGCATGGTCACAATCATCAACAAGGGTAGGCGGCACTCCTGAAATAGCGATAGCATATTGATGCAATTGCCAACGCCGCTTGATTGCATGAGTAACACACCGCGTGCGCCCCCAAGCCAAGAGCCTGCTAGCATTGCAATGCCTTCCTCCTCACTGGTTAATGAAATAGTGTGCATCTGCGGGTTGGCTTGGCAAGATTTAATCAGTGCGCTGTGACCTGCATCAGGCACATAGGCCACTTGAGTGACATGAGCGTCTTGGAATACGTCATAAATATCCTGCGGCCATTGTAGACTTTGTGTATCTTGATCTGTGTGCATTACATCTCCTCGGTCTGATCGATGTTGCAGTGTAGTCGTTTTACGTCGGTGGTTAAAGTTGCTTGGACAGGATTACTCAATGGTGTGGGCTAGAATATTAACCAGAGCAGCATCGGTTATAATCAATAAGCGAAGCAGGTTGCCGCACAATGTTGTTACCTAATGTAGCAGCATCATGCGCTGGTGAGTTGCACTGTATTTTTAATTTTCATTTAATAATCAGATACTTAAAGATAGACTACGCATATGACTCAATCATTATCTATGACGCCATTCGCCACCGAATACACCGAATTACGCGAAGGTGTGCGTGCAGTTTGTCAAACCTTCGATAGCGCCTATTGGCAGCAGGTTGACGACGTGCGGGGCTATCCTGAAGCCTTTGTCAAAGCCTTGACTGATGCGGGTTGGCTCTCGGCCTTGATTCCAGAGGAGTATGGCGGTTCCGGTTTGAGTCTTGTTGAAGCGTCGATCATCATGGAAGAGATTAACCGCAGTGGTGGTAACTCAGGTGCTTGTCATGGTCAGATGTATAACATGGGCACATTATTGCGCCATGGCTCTATTGAACAAAAACGTCAATACCTACCGAAGATTGCTTCGGGTGAGTTGCGTCTACAGTCTATGGGTGTGACTGAGCCTTCGACTGGCACCGATACCACCAAAATTAAAACCATGGCGGTGAAGCGTGGCGATCGTTATGTGATTAATGGCCAGAAGGTATGGATTTCACGAGTCCAGCACTCTGAACTCATGATTCTCTTGGCGCGCACCACGCCATTATCTGAGGTCAAGCGCAAGTCTGAAGGCATGTCGATTTTTATTGTTGACTTGCGTGATGCTGAAAAAAATGGTCTCACTGTTGAGCCTATCCGTAACATGGTCAACCATGAAACCAATGAATTGTTTTTTGACAATTTAGAGATTCCTGCAGAAAACTTGATCGGAGTCGAAGGTCAGGGATTTAAATATATTCTTGATGGACTCAATGCAGAACGGATATTGATTGCAGCGGAATGTATTGGTGATGGTTATTGGTTTGTAGATAAAGCTTCGGCTTATGCCAAGGATAGGGTGGTGTTTGATCGCCCCATTGGTCAGAACCAAGGTGTGCAGTTTCCCTTGGCGCGCGCATACGTGAATGTAGAGGCAGCGAATCTCATGCGCTATAAAGCAGCAGCATTGTTTGATGCGCATCAACCTTGTGGCGCAGAAGCCAATATGTCTAAACTATTAGCCGCAGATGCATCATGGGAGGCCGCTAATGTATGCTTGCAAACGCATGGTGGCTTTGGCTTTGCGGCCGAGTATGATGTGGAGCGCAAATTTAGAGAAACACGGCTCTACCAAGTCGCACCCATTTCGACTAATTTAATCTTGTCTTATATTGGTGAGCATGTATTGGGTATGCCACGTTCCTTTTAATGCGCCAAATCAATAACATGATTCATTCATGCAAATAGTTATAAAAGGCACCATTTAATATTTGCTTGCTGTAATCATCGGATTGTTAATCATTCGATAGTTAATTATCAGATAGCTTATTCCCAGCGCTTTGTTGGAGAGGTCTATGAAATCAGTGGATACACCTGCTAGCGGATTGCCGCGATTGCCTTTGTCAGGAATTACAGTTGTCTCTTTAGAGCAAGCCGTTGCTGCACCATTTTGTTCGCGCCAATTAGCTGACCTAGGCGCACGTGTTATTAAGATTGAACGCCCCAAGGTTGGTGATTTTGCACGTGACTACGATCAATCAGTGCGTGGCATGTCGGCTTATTTTGCGTGGCTCAATCGCTCTAAAGAGAGTTTAACCCTAGATGTTAAACAAGCCCCAGCATTGGCGATTATGCACAAGCTGATTACCTCAGCAGATGTGTTTATTCAGAACCTAGCCCCTGGCGCTGCAGAACGTTTAGGGCTATCTGCGGCTGTGTTACGTGTTCAATACCCACAATTAATTGTTTGTGATATTTCTGGTTACGGTGAGGGAGGGCCTTATTCTCAAAAAAAAGCCTACGATTTACTCATTCAAAGTGAAGCAGGTGTGTTGTCATTAACTGGCACCCCTGATACCCCCGCTAAAGTGGGTATATCGATTACCGATATTGGCACCGGCTTACATGCTTATTCGGCCATATTGGCGGCATTGTATCAACGCAAGACCACAGGTGAGGGAGCACATATCGACCTTACCATGTTTGAGACCATGGCTGAATGGATGATGCATCCACTGTATTACACTGAATTCTCAGGTCGTGCACCGCGCCGCAACGGCCCCGATCACGCCACGATTGTGCCCTACGGTCGTTTTCGAGTAGGCGATGGTGGCGATGTGATTTTTGGTATTCAGAATGAGCGTGAGTGGTCGCGGTTTTGTAAGATCGTGTTGTCCCGACCTGAGTTAGCCACAGATCCGCGCTATGACAACAACACCAAACGCACTGCAGCTCGCACAGAGGTGGTGGCGTTGATTGAGCAGGTATTTGCAAGCCTGACCAGTGCTGCAGTGGTGACCAAATTAGATGCTGCTGACATTGCCAACGCCAGACTCAACAGTCCTGCCGAGGTATGGGCGCATCCGCAGTTGCAAGCGCGGGCGCGTTGGCGTGAAGTAGATAGCCCTGTCGGTATGATCCCTGCATTACTGCCGCCAGCAACTATTTCTGGCGTAGAGCCACGCATGGATCCCATACCGGCCATTGGCGAACATACCGAGGCGATTTTACACAGCTTGGGATATAGCGATGCTGACATTGCGACATTGCAAGCAGCGGAAGCTATTTAATATGTTCTGATTACGTGCATGGTTTGATTAATTTAAATAATTCAGATAGCGTGATTTCAGTTGGTATTGTTTTTGCTTATATTGCGTTGCCTGAGTTGAGTGGCAGGGTTAATGTAATGAAGTCTCGCGTCTGAGTAATGGTCCTGAGTAGGCGCCATTCAGGGTTATTCAAAGTAAAGTAATGAAACAGTTTTTTTAAGATACGATTAAACAGTAAATTCAAAGGGAGTAGTCATGACAATAGGTAACAGAATTGGCATTAGCGCGATCATGGTATTGATGGCTATAGCGCATAGTGTCTATGCACAGCAGTGGCCACAGCGTCCGATTCGCTGGATTAGCCCCTTTGCTCCTGGTGGGGGTGCAGACATGACATCGCGTGCGATCGCAGCTAAGTTATCCGCCAGCCTAGGGCATCAGGTGTTAGTGGATAACCGTGGCGGGGCAGGCGGGATGATCGGTGTGGATATGGGGGCAAAATCTGCACCCGATGGCTATACCATCGTGCTGGGCACCATAGGTCCAATGGCGATTAACCCATGGTTATACAAAAAAATGACCTATGACGCATTAAATGACTTAGTTCCGGTCTCTAAGGCCGCTAATGCGCTAAATGTGCTGGTGGTGCATCCTTCGTTGCCGGCAAAGTCGGTGAAGGACATGATTGCTATTGCGAAGTCGCGCCCTGGGCAATTGAACTACGGTTCTTCAGGCTCGGGCGCTACCGATCACTTATCGGGTGAGCTGTTTAATGTGATGGCAGGCGTCAAAATGGTGCACGTGCCGTATAAAGGTGGTGCACCAGCGATGTTGGATTTGGTCTCGGGCAATGTGCAATTGGTGTTCTCAACGGTGAGCACTGCGATTGGCGCTATAGAGTCTAAACGGATTCGGGCTTTGGGTATGACCGGTAATCAACGCTTTGAACTGATGCCAGATATCCCTACCATTGCTGAAGCTGGTTTAAAGGGGTTTGAGGTGAATAATTGGTATGGCGTATTTTTGCCTGTAGCCACGCCTAAAGAAATTGTTAGCAAGCTGAGTGCTGAAGTGGTCAAAGCAGTGAGCGCTCCCGATCTGAAACGACGATTATTAGAGGTAGGTATTGTTGCTATTGGTTGTACCCCCGAGGAACATCTGGCGTATGTGAAAAGTGAGCACGCAAAATGGGGTAAGGTCATCAAGGATGCAAAGATTAGTATTGAGTAAGGCGCGATGACTTTGGTCTCACAGCTTCAACAGCATTGCTTCATGAACATTGCTTTATAAATAGCGCTTTTTAAATATTGCCTGACTCAGGGCGCTTCAAAAACATGTTTGTAAAAACAGGTGTGCAAATCCATGCTACTCAGGTGTTGCTCATGATTGTCTACGCATGAGTATGCCTGGGTGGGTTGGGTAGTCATCAGATGGACCAATTCAAATTAGCATTGGTCTATCAATGCAATTTTTCTATCAAAAATTGCCATAACAAATAAAAATACTAACAATAAAAAGCTTGTTGAAATATATATATTTCAGCATCAGCGCTAACCCCATGTTGATAAAAAAATTTAATACTTTGAATGCCATTAATTTTTATCAGAAAACTATTAAAAATAATGATTAATAATTTAATTAAATGAATCTAAGTATTATTTTAATATTATTGAAAACGCTTTAACAAAAAGTAACGCGTGATTGAATTCGCAATTTTTAAAATGGGCGCAGAAGTGTAATGAGCAGCAAGTATAATCAGTTCTGTCAAAAATTTAAGAACAGTCAATGGTTGTTCTAGGGAAAGCCATTATTGGTAATTTGTTGATGCTGTTTTTATTGCTTTTTACGGTATTAAGCGAAGCTGGTCATGATATCAAAATACTACGATACCTTATTGGTTTTATGGTTTGTTGATAACTACCTTGATTTGAGTTGTATCTATATTATTTTAGGCAATGGCTGAAGAGCCGGCTTCTCCCCTTTTTTATGCATCGATATAGAGTTAGCGCGCATTATCGCTGGGTGGGGAAACGTATACTGTTGATCTGAACAGATATTTGAGGGGGGTGCATAGTGGTGTATAGATGGTACAGCTATATTGGGGTGTTGTTCTTTATGGTGCTTTTTATAGCAGTAGCTATGATAGGCGCTCGATATCAATTTACCGCAGTACCCCTTTGGTTTTTTGGTCTGATGTTGTTGCTTTTAATTTGTGTTCATTTATACGTGTATCGTTGTAGACGACAACTGCTAGCAGATCCGTTTCGTTCGGTAGATGTTGAATCAGTTTGGCTAGATTTTCTCTTAAATTTTGGTCTGGTGGGATTCTTTGGTCTAGCGCTTTGGGTGAGTTTGGCCACTATTAATGGCACATTAGATACGACTCAGGGGCGAGAAATATCTGTATTGATTATTGAAAAACTTGAACCTAGAGCCCGTTTTTCTAGTCGGAAGTTTGTGTTTTTATCTCCAAGCGGTGAGACAAGATCAATAGTTGTCAGTAAACAGTTATTTAACACGCTAAATACCGGTCAGCATGTTGCGATCGTGTTCCATCAGGGATATTTTGGTTGGGAATGGCTGGAGTTACGCTTTAATTCAGATAATTAACTCAATAAAAGCCAATCAAAATAACAGTATTCATAAGAGTCATGATAAGAGCTAATTAAATATTGACCACTTTGGAAGTTATTTTTATTGCGATCTTTTCAAGCGGCCATGAGATCATTTCAAGACATAGAAAAATGTAAGTACAATTTTTTTTAACAAGGTAAAAATTTTTTTGGAGAATTTATGCGCCAATTTCTGTTGAAAATACATACCATTGTCCTGTTTTTTGACGTATGGATTGTATTTAGTGCTATTGCTATTGTTATGCTAAATCTTTCTGCATATGCTGAAAGTCCAAACAATAATCTTAAAAAACCATTTTTAGGGCCTGATTACAGTGGTGTCTATGCATGCAAGGGCATTGACAGTCATGAGGGTCCTTACACGGCTACAGTGCATATGGTTCTTGTGCGTGAACAAAGCTCAGGCCAAAACGCAGCTTATGATTTCAAGATGGATGTGCCCGGCTATGGCCGCTATGCCGGCGAAGCAGCTAGTCAGCCAGGAATATTGGCGTTCACTTTTTCATCTGCTGACCCTGCCACAAAGGATTACGGCACAGGAATAGCCAAAATCACACTAAACGAAAAACGGCAATGGCGTTTTACTAAATATTATTATGAGCCCGCCTTCAAGGGTGGGAATTTTGGTCATGAGACTTGTATGCATACACAGAGCAAGCCGCGCTAAACTATTTTATATGGATCGATATAGAGTCTTTGTGTATTGTCTCGTGGAGTGAAAAGCATAATGTTGATCTAAACAGATATTTAATGGGCGGTAAATGGTTAAGAATTTTTCAAATTTAAAAGCTAGACTTTATTTTACTGCCTTCTTTACGTTGTTTTAATTGGCATTAAGGATCTTTGGTGATCGATATTTTAAAGGGCTAAATGCTACAAAACCTATTTGGTTTTGGGGATTGATGTTGTTGATTTTAATTTTTTTCGCTTTCACACTTTTGTCGAGTTAGACAAAAAGCGCTAGCAGATCCGCTTCGATCTAAATATGTTGAGCCTTTTTGGGTAGAGCAAGTCATTAACCTTGCTCTAGTGAGGTTCTTTGGGGCCTCGCTTTGGGGGAGTTTAGTAGTTGCTAATGGTGTTTTGGATACGACACGTGGAACTACTTTTCCAGCTTTAATTATTGACAAACAAGAAATTCATGGTAGTAAGGGTACTTATTTAGGGTTGGTGGTTTTATGTCCAAGTTCTCAATCGAGAAGATTACAGGTGAATGGAAAAATATTTAACAATTTAAATACCGGTCAGCATGTTGCGATCGTGTTCCATCAGGGATATTTTGGTTGGGAATAGCTGGAGTTGGCTGATGATAAAGGTCGTTGAGCGCCAATAAAAATTAAGGTATTTCTTTTTATGGTCTGATTTTTATTTCCATGCCTCTACTGCAGGTCAAAATGTAAATACGCCTAATTTCGAAACGTCGAGTAAGCTCATTTTTTTTGTGCGGTAGAGGTTGCTCATGGTGCAGCATTAAACAAATAGCAAGTCTTTTTAAGGGGCTTACCGATCTGCAAATAACCGCTCTGTCCAACGCGCAATCTGAAACAACTGCCAATCGGCATCGCGGCGGGTGACTAATTGCACGCCAATCGGTAATTGTTGATCCCCTTTGTACAACGGTAGTGTCATGGACGGGGTATGGCACAGCGTCCATATCGAGCTAAATGCGGCAGAGCCTGTGGCGTTTAAGCCAACGGGTGGAACGCTGGCAGCAGAGGGTGTGAGAATGACATCGTAGTCTTTAAATACTTCGTCTAGTTCTAGTCGTAATTGTTCTGCGAGTGCGCGAGATTTTCGATATTCATCGAACTGATAATGTAGTCCATGTTTGAGTCTATTTTCACGCAGTGTGGTGCTAATTTTTTCAGGATATCTCAGTAGCTCCCACGCGCGATTTCGAGCAAATTCAAAACTTGAAATTTGTTGGTGTATTTCATCAATGGGGTCGAAGCTTTTGGGCAATTGAAGTGTACTGACTTTGGCACCGGCTTGCGCCATAGTGTGCGCGCAGTCTTCGAGGGCGTGGCGAGTGGCTGCATCTGTTTCATCCCAGAATTGGGTCTGACAGACGCCGACTCGCGGTGCGGCGCAGGGTGTTGTAGGCAATGCTTCAACAGGTATACCCGCTAAGATATTGCGATACAGCACGACATCATCAACCGAGCGCGCAATGATGCCTAGTGTATCGAGTGAGCCTGCTGCTTCCATTACGCCGGCAAGGCGTAAATCACCCCAAGTGGGTCTGTAGCCAACGCAACCATTGTAGGCCGCAGGGCGAATGGTGGAGCCGGTGGTTTGTGTGCCAATTGCCAGTGGCACCATGTGATCACCGACGGCTGCAGCAGACCCGCTTGATGAGCCACCAGGGGTGCGTGCAGGGTCTTGTGGGTGTCGTGTCTTACCGGGATGGCGATTGGCAAACTCGGTGGTGACGGTTTTACCCATAATGATCCCACCCGCACGCCTTGTGAGAGCTACGCATGCCGCATCCATGTGTGGGTGATAGCCTTCATGAATCGGTGTGCCGTAGCTAGTGGGCATGTCTTCGGTATCGATAATATCTTTTATCCCCACCGGGACACCGTGTAGCGGACCGATCTGGCCGCAGGCATCTAGGGCTTGTGCTTGGCGAATGGCTAATTGGGGGTCCAAAAATTGCCAGGCCAACACTTCAGGTTCACGCGCTTCAATGTGCGCTAAGCAATCGCGTACTACTTTCTCAGCAGTGGTTTTTTTATCGGCTATTGCGTGAACAATTTCTGTTGCAGTAAGGTGGTGAAGTGCGACTGGTGATGGGCTGCTCATGGTAGGCTTTCTGAGAGGTGAACAATCAAATGATTTTTTTACAATGGTACTTCTGAGGGTATTTATGAGGGCATTTCAAAGGTGTTAGGAAAGTATTAGGAAAGCATTAGAAAGGCATGGGGAAGGTGTTTGAAGGGTATTTGAAAATTTTTTAAAGATATTTAATTTAGTTGCGGCTTGCCAAGCGTACATGGCTTGAACGATTTTGAATTAGTTATTGGGTTTGCGCATCCATTCTGTAATTAGATGAACGGTTTGTGCTTCATAATTAATAAAGCCGTGCCAATGCAATGCTTCACAAAAGTCACCGCTGGGGTCAGAGCCGCCTTCTATGAGCATGAATTTTTTTTGTGGGGCTGCGGTCAGGCTTGCGGTAATCTGACTCGCCGCTGTTGGTGAGCAAATCTTACAACGGTCGTTTTTGTGATGCACCACCATCGTGGGTATGGTGATGTGATCAATCGCTTGGCTTGTAATGGCGCCGGGTTTGCCATGGGTTACGCTGGATGTTAATACCAATCCGGCTAATTTGGCTTGACCCAATACGATAGTTGCCGCCGTCGCTGACACCGAGCCGCGACTAGTACCGACTAACCATACCGGCACTTTAAATTGGTGCTGCGCAAAGTCTACTGCTTGGGCAACTTCTGCAATATGCGCTGCACTAGTACGATACGAATAGTCTAAATTTTGTAGGTCAGACGGGCGAAAAGCAATGACTACGTTATATTGGGCTGCATAGAATGCCTCGCGTGCACGGACTAAAAAGTTACGACTGCTGGGTATACCATCAACAATGTTACCAGTGCCGGCATCACCACCTGGGAGTAAAACTACGGTGCCAATTGCTTGATCGTGCCGCATCACCAATAGTGGTAAGTTTGCATTGCTTCTGTTTAAAGGTAGTAGGATGAACTCGCTGGGTATCGGTGCAAGTGCAGGTCCAACTGCAGGTGCAGCTGCAGAAATTGTGAAGTAGCCGCACAGTAGTAATGCAATGAAGTAGCGATAGCTCAGCATGAATGTAATGAATTAGCGGTGATCAATTGATGTGATCAAGTTTGGGTGAGTGACTATCAAGAGCTCAGGCTTTTTCATTTCATTTAACTAATTATTTAACTATATTAATTTAACCGTATTAACTAAATCGAATTAACTAAACGCCGATATCCCGGTAATTGCTCTGCCTAGTATTAACGCATGTATGTCATGGGTGCCTTCGTAGGTGTTTACGGCTTCCAAGTTCATGACATGTCGGATTACATGGAATTCATCTGAAATCCCATTACCGCCATGCATATCGCGGGCAGTGCGGGCAATGTCGATAGCCTTACCGCAAGAGTTACGCTTTAGCATTGAAATCATGTCGGGCGCTACGCGTCCTTCATCCATGAGTCGGCCTAAGCGTAATACAGCATGCAGGCCAAGCGTGATTTCAGTTTGCATATTTACCAATTTAAGCTGCACGAGCTGATTGGCAGCCAATGGCCGACCAAATTGCTCACGAGATAGGGTGTAATTACGTGCCGCATGCCAACAAAACTCTGCCGCACCTAATGCGCCCCATGCAATACCGTAGCGGGCTTTATTCAAACATGAGAAGGGGCCTTTAAGACCGCTGACATTGGGTAGCACGTTTTCATCCGGTACAAAAACGTTGTCTAGGACAATCTCACCAGTGACAGATGCGCGTAAGCTAAATTTACCCTCAATCTTGGGTGTAGATAAACCATTCATGCCACGTTCTACAATAAATCCACGGATGATGTCTTGGTCATCTTTTGCCCAAACCAGTAATACGTCTGCGAGTGGTGCATTGGTAATCCACATTTTTGCACCATTCAAAATATAGCCGCCATCAGATTTACGGCCACGCGTGAGCATGCCTGCAGGGTCAGATCCGGCGTTAGGCTCAGTTAAGCCAAAGCAACCAATCCACTCACCGCTTGCCAATTTGGGCAGATATTTTTGTTTTTGGGCTTCGCTGCCAAACGCTGAAATGGGGTACATGACCAAGCTGGATTGCACCGACAATGCAGAGCGATAACCGCTGTCAATTTGTTCGACTTCACGGGCGATTAAGCCGTAGCAGACATGGTTAACGCCAGCGCAGCCGTAGCCCTCTATGGTCGAGCCAAGCAGGCCGAGCTCGCCCATTTCGTTCATGATTTCGCGGTGAAACACTTCGTGACGGTTGGCTTCAATGACCCGTGGCAGGAGTTTTTCTTGGCAATAACTGCGCGCCGCGTCCCGTACAATACGTTCGTCCTCGCTCAGTAAATCGTTGAGTAATAGCGGGTCATCCCACTGAAATGATTGCGCGGCAGTGGAAGTTGCGACAGACATGGCGTTCTCCGGTTAGAATGGACAGGTATCGTATTTAAGAATTTTGAACGTAAGTATTTAATGTAAGTATTTAATATTAATGACAAATTTTAAAATTATTAAAAATCCTATTTTAAAAAGCTGTCATGGTTAACGTAATATCAATTTCCCTTATTTTAGATCATTTTTATGAGCTCTGACCTCTCTCGTTTACATATTAATCGTGATTCCGTCCCGGCGCGCCGACAGGTGCCGCGTTGGTTGCTTTGGTGTGGTTTAGCGCTCATTGTGCTTGGTGCCGCGTTTGGCTGGCAGCGCCAGCATGCACTTGTTGTGGTGCAAGTGGCGAGCGTGAGTCAGGCCTATCCCTCACAAGCTTATACGCAATTAAATGCCACAGGTTATGTGGTTGCCCAGCGCAAAGCTGCAGTTGCCTCTAAAGCCACTGGCCGATTAGAGTGGTTGAAGGTGCGCGAGGGTAGTGTAGTCAAAGCCGGTGAGATCGTGGCGCGTCTAGAAAGCCTCGATGTCGGCGCTCAGCAACAACAAATGCAGGCCAGTGTGCGAGTCGCGCAGGCCAATGTCGAGCAGGGTTTGGCGGAGATGCGTGATGCAGAACATGCCCTGAATCGCTCTAAGGATTTATTAGCGCAAAAATTCGTCTCTGCAGCAGCGCACGATATGGTAGTTGCACGTTATGAAAAAGCGACTGCGGCTATAAATAGTCTGCGTGCTTCGGTGGCTGTTGCTGAAGCTAATCTACGAGCCGCAGCGGTGGCGCTTGAGCAAACCTTGATTCGTGCACCCTTCGATGGTGTGATTCTGACTAAAAACGCTAATGTTGGCGATGTGATTACGCCATTCTCCTCTGCATTAGGTTCACAAGCTGCCGTAGTCACAATGGCGGACTTAACGACACTCGAAGTCGAAGCCGATGTTGCTGAGGGTAACTTGGCCAAAGTGCAACTGGGTCAGCCTTGTGAAATTCAACTCGATGCGCTACCGGGACAGCGCTTTCGTGGTACGGTCCAACGCATTGTGCCCACCGTGGATCGTGCAAAGGCAACCGTGATGGTTAAGGTACGTTTTGTCGATTTAGATGCCAGAGTATTGCCTGAAATGAGTGCGAAAGTTGCATTTTTAACGCAAGAGATGCCGAAAGAGGAGCGCACGGCGCGCACTGTTGTGCAAGCGGCAGCGATCATTAGTCGGGGTGATGCCACTGTAGTCTATGTGGTGAAAGACGGTGTGGTGACCGAAGTGGCTGTGAATAAGGGTATGGTGATTGGTGATTTGGTTGAAGTGACCGCACTTACAGGTCGTATCGAAGCTGGTGATCAACTGGTATTGCGAGCATCACCCACCCTACGCACAGGTGATCGGGTCTCGATCGCTAGCAAATAATGGTTTGATTGATACCCATCATGGCTAACGCTGAACCTGCAGTCGCGATTCGACATTTATCCAAATCCTATCGACGGGGCGGACAAAAGGTCGTTGTGCTGGAAGATATGAGCTTTGATATTCAAGCCGGTGATTTTGTGGCTTTAATGGGGCCGTCTGGCTCGGGCAAGAGCACCTTGCTTAATTTAATTGCCGGTATTGATCGGCCTGATCAGGGCGAGTTACGCATTGGTGGTATTGATATTAATGTATTGAGTGAATCTGAATTAGCAGATTGGCGAGCACGCCATGTTGGATTTATATTTCAATTTTATAATTTGATGCCGGTATTAACCGCTTTTGAGAATGTGGAGTTACCGTTATTATTGACAGGGCTTAATGCCCGCGAGCGCCGTGAGCATGTGCAACTCGCACTCGATATGGTGGGATTAGCCGATCGTGTGACGCATTATCCGTCTGAGCTCTCGGGTGGTCAGCAACAACGGGTAGCTATTGCCCGTGCAATTATTTCTGATCCAACAATACTAGTTGCAGATGAGCCTACAGGCGATTTGGATCGCATTGCAGCAGAAGATATTTTGGCGTTGATGGAGCGCTTGAATCGTGAATTGGGTAAGACCATCATTATGGTGACGCACGATCCACAAGCCGCACAACGAGCCCGTTCCATTAAGCATTTAGAAAAAGGCATGTTAGTTGATTAATCATTCTCGCGTGAGGCGTGTCAATTGTTGCTGGATTGATTGGCTCATGATCGCTAATATTGTTCAATAAAAATCAATTATGCAAGTGCTTAAACTCATTATTGGAAACGCACTGCGTCATCCGCTACGCACTTTATTAACTACACTCGGTTTGTTAGTAGCGATTTTGTCGTTTGGATTATTGCAAACAGTGGTAGATGCCTGGTATGCCGGTGCTGCTAGAGCGGCACCAAATCGCCTGATTGTGCGTAATGCGGTGTCTCTCGTTGTACCATTGCCGATTCATTATCGTGAGAAAATTCGCGCAGTACCGGGTGTGCGTGCTGTAGCTACTTCGAATTGGTTTGCTGGAGTGTTTAAAGAGCCTAAAAATTTTTTCCCGCAATTTGCTATTGATCCTATTGCTTATTTGGGGATGTATCCAGAGTATTTAATCAAAGATGACGAGCTACGCGAATTTTTACGCGATCGTCAGGGTGTGATTATTGGTCGTAAGCTTGCCCAAACGCACGGTCTACAGGTTGGCGATACCATGCCCCTACGTGGCACCATCTATCCCGGCAATTGGGAATTTGTGGTGCGGGCTATTTATGATGGAGTAACGCCTAGTACTGATACCACTTTGTTATTTTTTCAGTGGCAATATTTGAATGACAGCTTGCGGATTCGTGCGCCACTGCGTGCTAATCAAGCTGGGGTGTTTGTAGTGCAAGTCGAAGACGCGGGACGAGCTGCTGAGATTGGTTTGGCGATTGATCAGTTGTTTAAAAACTCACCCGCTGAGACTTTGACTGAAACCGAGCAGGCGTTTCAGATTGGTTTTGTGAAACAAACCGAAAGTTTGGTGATTGCCATTCGGATTGTATCGTATGTGGTGATTTTTATTATTCTGGCCGTCATGGCCAATACTATGGCGATGACTGCACGCGAACGGCGTGCAGAGTATGCCACACTCAAAGCACTGGGCTTTGGTCCAGGTTTCTTGTGGCAGCTTATTCTGGGTGAGTCATTAGCGCTTGCGATAGTGGGCGCCGGTGCAGGCATTGCCTTAACCTTTCCGGTAGCGCAGTGGTTTGGAGCGCAAATGGGCACACTGTTTAAATCGTTTGTAGTGAGTCCAGAGACGGTATGGATGCAAGGGATTTGTGCGCTAGTTGTGGGTGTGTTGTCAGCTATTATTCCGGCAGTGCAAGCGTCAAGAGGGCGAATTGTAGATGGTTTAAGGGCGGTGAGTTAATGACCATACCTTTATTTTATTCCTTGCGAAACTTATGGGCGCGTAAGCTGACCACTGTATTGACGGCAGCTGGCATGGCGTTAGTGGTGTTTGTTTTTTCAGCAGTGCAAATGCTCGATACCGGTTTGCGCCAAACCTTGATTGCTACGGGACAAGAGGACAATATCCATGTGACTCGGCGTTCGTCAAATGCGGAGATCTCGAGTATTGTGGACAGACAGCAGGCAGCGGTTATTGAGACCCAGCCTGAAATTGCACTGGATGCTCATGGTGTGCGCCTGGTTTCTAAAGAAGTGGTTGTGTTAATTACCTTACCCAAACGCGAGACTGGTGTGGCGACCAATGTGACTACACGTGGTATCGGTTTGCAGGGATTTGCTTTGCGTCCCCAATTACAGATTGTGGCTGGGAGGAGTTTTCAGTCCGGCGCATCAGAAGTCATTGTGGGCAGTAGTATTGCGCAGCGTTTTGCGGGTGCTGCAATCGGTTCGCAATTGCGCTTTGGTGGGCGCGAGTGGCGGGTGGTGGGGCACTTTGCAGCCAAAGGTTCGGCCTATGATTCGGAGTTGTGGGTTGATGCTGATCAGTTGCAACAGGCATTCAGACGCAATGCTTGGTCTGCGGTTGTGGCCCGTTTGGCAGATGCTGCAACATTGCCTGCGGTGCAGGCGCGGTTGAGTGAGGATCCGCGACTCACTTTGGATATCCAATCAGAACAACGCTTCTTTGAGGGGCAATCAAAGGCGCTATCTAATTTTATTAGTTATTTAGGTATGACCTTGTCGATTATTTTTTCGATTGGCGCCATGATTGGTGCCACTATTACCATGTATGCCGCAGTAGCAACCCGCACCGCGGAGATTGGTACCTTGCGCGCTTTGGGATTTAGGCGGTCGAGTATTTTGATCGCATTTTTAAGCGAAGCAGTATTCTTGGGCTTAGTTGGAGGAGTGGTTGGCGTGATGTTCGCGTCGCTGATGCAATTGGTGCATATCTCTACATTAAATTGGCAGTCATTCTCAGAGTTGGCGTTTGATTTTGTATTAACGCCCAAGATTATTGCTACCTCGCTAGCGTTTGCATTGATGATGGGTTTGCTTGGCGGGTTTTTGCCTGCAGTGCGAGCTGCGCGGATGGCGATTGTCGATGCGCTGCGGGCAGCGTAGTTGATTTGGTAAATACTAAATAATAAATAATAAATAATAAATACTAAACGGCTCAACGCGTAAATTACCAATCGATTCAGTCGATTAAATACAGTGAATCAAAAATGAGCCTACGTCGGTTTATCACCTTTACGCACACCGCGCTCTATGGTGCCAACATGGAATTGGTATTGACCTGCTTTGCGATCGGCATAATAGTGTTGCAAGGTATTACGCACGGTGGCAAATGCTAAATGATCCCAAGGAATATCGGCTTCGTGACAGAGTTTGACTTCAGAGGATTCGCTAGTGGGTCCAAAGTTGAGATCTAGCAGTTGCGCGCGATACAACACATAGACTTGATTGATGTGCGGAACGTTATAGAGCGCATAGATTTCACCAATTTCTACAACAGCGTTTGCTTCCTCAAGGGTTTCGCGTGCGGCACCTTGGGCCGTAGTCTCACCATTTTCCATGTAACCTGCTGGCAATGTCCAGAGACCATGGCGAGGTTCAATTGATCGTTTGCACATGAGCACGCGGTCTTCCCACTCAACAATGCAACCAACAATCACTTTTGGATTTTGGTAATGTATAGTGTGACAGTGGTCGCAGACGTGACGATACAGCGCATCACCGTCAGGAATTTTAAGGGTAACCCCAGCACCGCATTCGCTACAAAATTTCATAGGCTTCTATTGTCTTGTGACAGAGATGGATAAAACATAGTCAATGGCTTTGCTTGTATTCAGGGGGTGCTAGTCTATGCGGCATAATGGGTGTTTAGGTCGGATTTGAATGCGCTAAGTTGTAATTGTAAGCGTTTCGAATCCTCAGTTAGAGGAGTAGTTTAATGGAATAACCGATAAATGACGATATTTTCAGTGTGTTATGCCGAGTTAGACTTGGTTGTTGGATAATTGACTGCCATCCCAGCGGTGTATCTGCTTTAAATCCTGATAAATCAGGTTTTATTTAGATTTTTGTGGTTTCTGCGATAGTTTTTAGTCAGCCATGTAACTTTTTAATTATTTTTGTGTTTTTTGATTGCTTGAATGCCCGGTCTAGGCATTTTGCAACTGGTATCAGTTGTAATAATGATTGGGTATCGATACGCTTGAATTGCTGTAGAGTAGAGGTGTGATGGTTTGAGTGGGTTGATTTTTAGCGGGAGGGCATATGTATAGTCAACGATTAGCCTTTGGGCGTGGTATTGCAGTATTCTTGGTAATAATCAGTGTATGCGCTCAAGTCTTGAGCCCGCAGGCGATGGCGCAACGTCATGGTGGTCATGTGCGCTTTGGTGTGTATGTGGGTGTGCCCGCATACTATCCGTTTTATACGGCACCGCGCTATTACGCGCCGAGATACTACACCCCTAGTTACTATGCACCTAGTTATTACACCCCCAGTTATTCCGCCCCTAGCTATTATTATCCGCCAACTTATTCGCAGACTGTGATTGTGCCATCTCAGACGGTTTATTCGGGTTCGTCGTCCCTGGCTTCACCAGTGACTACGATGAGCCCGCCACTACCGCCTAGTTATAACCAGACTGCACAGACACAATCGGCTACGCAGTGGGGCGCTACTGATGGATGGTGGTATTTCTGTCCAGCTTCGAAAGCGTTCTATCCGTATGTCAACGAATGTGCGATCCCGTGGCAGCGTTATTCACCGCATCAGGCCCCTCCCAATTAGCGTTGCGCTAGCATCAATATGTTGGAGTCTTATCGCTTGGCTTAGTGAGGTGACGCTAAGTCGATACTTAGGGTGTCTCTTGTTTAAAGGGGTTGCGTGCTGCTAATTCGATTTCGTGTTCGCTCATGAGAGTCGTCTCGCGGTCTAGGTATTTAGCAATAGCGCTAGAGAATTCTGGGTGAGCTAACCAGTGCGCGGATTGCGTGGTCACCGGTAGCAGACCACGCGCCATTTTATGTTCGCCTTGTGCGCCACCTTCGAATATGCTCAGCTTGTGTGCAATTGCATATTCTATGCTTTGGTAATAACAAGTCTCAAAGTGCAACATGGGTATGTGCTCTAGCGCGCCCCAGTGTCTGCCATAGAGTCTGTGTTGATTGCGAATGAGTAGAGAGGCAGCAATGCGACGACCATCGCGGATGGCGCAAATCAACACAATATGGTGCGGGGATTGAGCACCAAAACGCTCGAAAAAATCTAAATTTAAATAGGGGCTAGAGCGATGCTCATAATAAGTTTGCTGATAGCATTGCACAAAGAAGGCCCAGTCTGCAGCTGAAATTTGTGCGCCCTCTAGCCATTGAAACGTAATGCCAGCCGACTGTACTTTGCGTCGTTCTTGACGAATTTTTTTACGTTTGTCATGACTAAGTTTAAATAAAAAATCCTCAAAATTCAGGTAATTAGCGTTGCGCCAATGAAACTGGCAACCTTGACGCACCAGTAAGCCACGCTCGCGCATGCAGTCTAAGTCGCTACTCGTTGGAAATAAAATATGTAGCGAACTCACTGAATTGCGTACAGCTAGTGCTATTGCACCATCGAGTAACTGTTGCTTGAGTGCTGGGGTGTTGGCCAAAAGACGCGGTCCTACTACGGGTGTAAACGGAACTGCACTCAATAATTTAGGGTAATAGGCTAAGCCATGTCGTTGATAAGCATCAGCCCATGACCAATCAAACACATACTCGCCGTATGAATGGGTTTTGAGATACAGCGGCATTGCAGCGACCAGCTGATCTTGATCCTCGATCAGGAGATATTGGGGTTTCCAACCTGTGTCTGCACTAGCGCAACCGCTCTCGTGCAGCGCATGCAGAAATGCATGTTGCAGAAAAGGGTTGTCACCGGCGAGCGCATTCCAAGCAGTGGCATCGACTGTGGATAATGTCTCAGTTACGCGTAATTTCAATAGGGATCACCAAAAAAATGCAGGAATTGCGCCCAAGGGTCTGTCTAACTCAATGCTTCCGATGATATATTACTCATATGAAAATAGCGATTGCACAAATTAATCTCACTGTTGGCGATCTAGCTGGTAACGCAGATCGTATTTGTTCAGCTGCACGTAATGCCATTGCACAGGGCGCTAGTCTGTTGTTGACGACTGAGCTTTCGTTGTGTGGATACCCACCCGAAGATTTATTGCTACGTGACGATTTTTACACCGCGTGTGCTCAGACCATGCAACGTATAGCTGATGAAGTGCAGGGCATTACCTTAGTGCTGGGCCATCCCTTGGCAGAAGGGGGGCGGCGCTTCAATGCCGCCTCAGTGATTCGTGATGGTGGGGTGATTGCTACCTATCGCAAACAAGTGCTACCCAATGATGCAGTGTTTGACGAAGAGCGTTATTTTCATACTGGTCATGAGTCTTGCGTATTTAGTCATGAGGGTTTGCGCTTCGGTATTAATATCTGCGAAGATATTTGGGATGGTCGTCCGGCAAAGGCTGCAGGGCTTGCTGGGGCGCAAGTGTTGTTGGTCTTAAATGCCTCACCCTATCATTTAGATAAGCAAGAGACGCGCTATGCAATTGCTCGTCAGCATATGGTGCAGCGAGGCATGCCAGTGGTCTATGCCAATCAAGTCGGTGGGCAGGATGAATTGGTGTTTGATGGTGCCTCATTTGTGATGGATGGTGAAGGCCAACTCACACATCAACTCCCCTCATTTGAAGAAGCCTTATCCATTGTCGAAATTGGTGGGGTTGGTAAGATTGGTGTGATCGGCGAGCCAACTATTGTGCCCGGCACGATTACGCCAGCGACTAGCCTAGAGGCTGATGTATATCGTGCGCTCACTTTAGGTGTGCAAGATTACGTCAATAAGAATGGATTTCCGGGTGCGCTACTTGGCCTGTCTGGTGGTATTGATTCCGCACTCACGTTGGCAGTTGCAGTCGATGCGTTGGGTGCCGATCGTGTACATGCAGTGATGATGCCTTCGCAGTATACCGCTGGCATGAGTAGTGAGGATGCGCGCGCTCAGGCTGAAACGATGAAGGCACGCTATTCAGAGATTGCCATCAAGCCGATGTTTGATCAATTTAATACGGCATTGGCGGAACAGTTTGCTGGGCTGCCAGCTGATGTTACTGAAGAGAATTTGCAAGCGCGGATTCGTGGTACATTGTTGATGGCAATGTCGAATAAGACAGGGGCAATTGTACTGACCACCGGTAACAAAAGTGAAATGGGCACTGGCTATGCCACACTCTATGGTGATATGGCGGGTGGTTTTGCTGTGCTTAAAGACTTGCGCAAGACCCTAGTCTATCGCTTAGCGGAGTACCGCAATACGCTCTCGCCAGTGATTCCGCGCCGTGTAATTGAGCGACCACCGTCCGCAGAGTTGCGCCCCGATCAAAAAGATCAAGATAGTTTGCCGCCTTACGACGTGCTAGACGCCATCATGAGTGCTTATGTTGAAGATAATCGCAGTCCCAGCGATATTGTAGCCATGGGTTATAGCCGTGCTGATGTCGATCGGGTTGTGCGTTTGATTCGTATTAGTGAGTACAAGCGACGTCAGTCGCCAGTCGGTATTCGGATTACCCGCCGCGGGTTTGGAAAGGATTGGCGATATCCGATTACCAATAAGTTTCGTCATTCCGTGTGAAATCCTGTGCTATTCTTGCGAAGATTTGTAGTTTGCAATCCCTTATTTCTAATGCTTAAACTGTAGATATCTACTGTATCGCTTGCATTGTAGAGCTACAGTTGACTGAGGAGAGTGACCGTGAAAAAAATTGAAGCCATATTTAAACCATTTAAGCTCGATGAAGTGCGCGAGGCCTTGTCAGAAATCGGTGTTACTGGTCTGACTGTGATTGAGGTCAAAGGCTTCGGTCGCCAAAAAGGTCACACCGAATTGTATCGTGGCGCTGAGTATGTGGTGGATTTCTTGCCTAAAATTAAAATAGAAGTAGTGGTGCCGGATAGTTTGGTTGAGACTGCGATTGATGCTTTGGTGAAATCAGCACGCACTGGAAAAATCGGTGATGGTAAGATTTTTGTAAGTGATGTGTCGCAAGTGATTCGTATACGCACAGGTGAGACCAATGAGGCTGCGGTTTAGTGTTTAGATTTTTATAGCGTAGTCAGTTGTAGTAGATGTGAGTAGTCGAGTGATTGAGTAGTTGTATTGAGTATTTCATGAGAAACAAGTAACAAGTAACAAGTAACAAGTAACAAGTAACAAGTAACAAGTAACAAGTAACAAGTAACAAGTAACAAGTAACAAGTAACAAGTAACAAGTAACAAGTAACAAGTAACAAGTAACA